>Ga0315899_10000244_pt1 | contig 66823 bp, 61 predicted proteins | sample LakEriMetagenome_2_FD_203518 | JGI IMG/M metagenome (GOLD analysis project Ga0315899, IMG submission 203518) | Freshwater fungal communities from buoy surface, Lake Erie, Ohio, United States - Buoy 4 MA112 | ecosystem: Environmental > Aquatic > Freshwater > Lake | place: USA: Lake Erie, Ohio... | reverse complement strand
AGCGGTTGCCGCGCGGGCCGCCCTGCCCGCCGCGGCCGCCGCCGGCCGGCTTGGCGCCCGGGAAGCCGCCCGAGGGGAATCCGGTGCTCGCATTGCCGCCGGCGCCGAAGCGGGCGCCACCGCCCTGTCCGCCACCCTGGCCGCCTCCCTGCCCACCCGCACCGCCGCGCTTGCGGCCGCGACGGCCCTGGCCGGCCGGCTTCGGCGCGCCCGGCAGCCCCGGCTGGCCGAAGCCCGAGCCGGCGCCGAAGCGCTGCTCGCGGGTGTTCTTGCGCACCGCGCGGAGGATCCCGGACAGGTGCGCGTCGGCGGAGGTCGGCTGCCAGTCGTCGTCGTGGAGGTCGACGCCGCGACGGCCGCGCGCGCCCGCGGGCGGGTCGTCCTGCGCGAGGAACGCCGGCTGGCGCTCGTCCTCGTCGAGTTCGTCCTCGTCATCCTCGTCATCGCGTGCGGCAGCGCGCGGCGGCGCGTCGTCGTCGCCCGTACCGGCGTCGCCCGGCGCGCCGCGCGGCGGGGCGTCGTCGTCGAGCGCCTCGTCGTCGCCCTCCGCGGACGCGTCCGCGCCGGCCGCGCGCGGCGCGCCGCCCGGCTGCGGCCCGGCCTGCTTGAGCAGCGACACCAGCGCCTGCGCGTCGGCTTCGCCCAGCTCCACCCAGCGCCCGCGCGCGAGCCCGCGCGGCAGGCCGATCGGGCCGAAGCGGATGCGCACGAGTCGCGAGACGGTGAGGCCCACCGCCTCGAAGATCCGGCGCACCTCGCGGTTGCGGCCCTCCGAGATCGCGACCCGGTACCAGTGGTTCGCGCCGTCGCCGCCGACGTCCTCGAGCGCGGAGAACGCGGCCGGACCGTCCTCGAGCTGCACGCCGGCGAGCAGCTTGTCGCGGGTCTCGTCGTCGATGCGCCCGAGGATGCGGACCGCATACTCGCGCTCCCAGCCGTAGCGCGGGTGCATCAGCTTGTTCGCGACCTCGCCGGAGGTCGTGAAGACCAGCAGGCCCTCGGTGTTGAAGTCCAGGCGCCCGACCGCGACCCAGCGCGCGCCCTTCAGGCGCGGCAGTCGCTCGAAGACCGTCGAGCGCTGGCCCGGATCGTCGCGGCTGCAGATCTCGCCGGGCGGCTTGTGGTACAGCAGCACCTTCGGCGCCTGCTTCTGGACCGGCAGGCGCCGGTTGATCGACCGGCCGTTGACGCGGATCTGGTCGCTCGGGCCGATCCGCTGGCCGACGTGGGCCGGCTGGCCGTTGACCGACACACGGCCGGCGACGATCAGTTCCTCCATCTCGCGCCGCGAGCCGATCCCGGCGTCGGCGAGCAGCTTGTGCAGCTTCGGCGCGTCGTCGTCCGGCACCGCGCGGGCGCGGGCATTGCGGCCGTCGCGCCGGCGCGGGTCGTTCGCGTCGACCCCGATCCGCGCCTGGCGCGAGTAGACCGGGATCGCCTGCTCGGGATCACTCGGGGCCTCTGCCGCCGGTGCGGGCGCGGCCTCGCCCTCGCGCGGCTCGCGCGGCTCGCGCCCCTCGCGCCCGCCGCGTCCCCGACGTCGGCTGACGCGCCCGCGCAGGTCCTTCGGGCCGCGACGATCGCGACCGTCCCCGGGTTCGCCGTCCGCAGCGCCTTCGCCCCCCGAGGCGCCGGCCGGTGCCTCGGCGCCCTCGCCGCGTTCGGCGACCGGTCCCCGGGGTTCCCGGGGCTCGCGCGGCGCGGGTGCGCCGTCGTCGTTCGCTGCGGCCGCCGGCGCGCCCGGATCGGCGTCACCACTGGCCGAGCCCGCGCCGCCGCCGCGCCGGCCACGGCGCCGGGGCCGCGGGGCCGCCGTGCCGTCGGGGGACGTCGTGCCTGCGACGGGAACGGCGGACTCGGTAGGTTCTGAATGCTCGCTCATGGATCGGGCTGGTAGTCGGGGGCGGGGCGAAGCGGGGAGGCGGGGGAAGGGGTGGCGCCGTCGGTCGGCGCGGCGGCCTGCGGGTGCGGGCCGGCAGGGGCCGGATCGTCGTCCGGCGGGGGTGCGGCGTCGGCCGGCGGCCAAGCATGCTCGTCGCCGCAGGCGACGGGCTGCGCGTCGGGCGAGGAGGCGTCATGGCCGGGCGCGTCGTCGGCGGACGCATCGTCGGCTGCGGACGGGTCGGTCGGCGACGCGGCGTCGTTCGCGGAGGGCGGCACCGGCTCGACGACGGCCGGGACCGGCGTGCCCGAGTCCGACGCCGAGAACGTGATCAGCCGCTGCTCGAGCGCCTGCGCCGCGGCGCCGTCGGACTCGAGCGAAGGCAGCTCCTGCAGCGTGCGCAGACCGAGGTCGTCGAGGAACCGGCGCGTCGTCGCGAACAGCGCCGGGCGGCCCACGACGTCCTTGTGCCCGATGACCTCGATCCAGCCCCGGTCCTCGAGCGCCTTGACGATCTGCGCGGACACCGCGACGCCGCGGATCTCCTCGATGTCGCCGCGCGTGACCGGCTGGCGGTACGCGATGATCGCGAGCGTCTCGAGCACCGCCCGCGAGTAGCGCGGAGGCCGTTCGGGATGCAGACGCGCGACGAAGCGCGCGATGTCCGGCGCCGTCTGGAACCGCCAGCCGCTCGCCAGCGGCACCAGCTCGATGCCGCGCCCGTGCCAGTCGCCGCGCAGTTCGTCGAGAAGCGCGCGCACGGTGTCGGAGCCGACCTCGACCTCGTCGGCGAACAGGCGGCGCAGCTCCGCGACCGGCATCGGCTGCTGCGCGCACAGCAGCGCCGCCTCGATGATGCGCTTGACGTCCGCGGTGTTCATCACGCGGCAGGAACCCTATTTCGATCGGATGGACGGCCCGACTCGGGCCGCGGCACGGGCGTCGAACGTGCATCGCGCTCAGGGCGGGCCGCCGGAGGCGGCTTCGTGTGGACTCGCTGCGCGATGCGGGTCGGTCGGTTCGACCGGGGTCGGGACCCGACGCCACGGGGCGACCGGCCGGCGGCTCCCTCGCGAACCGCCCTCTCGACACTCGATCGTCGATCATAGCAGCAACGTCGCCGCGCCAACAAGCCGCGGCATCGGCTCGATTCGCTCCGGGAACGACGCCCGCATGACCGGCATCGACCGCCGGGGACCGAGCGGCACGCGCCGGACGGCGCTGCCGCGGCCGGTCGAGCGCCCGGGGGGCGCCCGTTGCGTCAGAAGATCCGGCGCCAGCGCAGCGCGACCATCGCGTCGTCGGGTGCGGCCGCGTCGTGGTTCGGCTCGCGCCTGAGCGCGAGCACCGCGCCGAGCTGGGTGTCCCGCCCGATCGCGCGCCGGTAGGCGATCTCGAACACGCGCTCGCGGCCGTCCGGCACGAGCGCGTAGCGGCGCGTGCCGGTGATCGGCGCGCCGTCGGCGTCGACGCCGGTCTGCAGCGTCGCGACGGCCTCGCCCGAACGCGTGCGCATCGGTTGCGATACCGACAGCGACAGCGCGTCGCCGGCGTGGAACGCGTCTGCGAGCACGACCGCGAGCGAGCCTGCGTCGCTGCGCGCGTCGCCGACCGAGGAAACCAGGCCCGGCCCGCTGCGTCCGGGCGTGCGGCCCTGCGCCCAGGTCGCCGCGACGACCGCGCCGGGCGCGACGCGCCACGCGCCGCCCACCTGCAGCGCGTCGGTGCGTACCGCCTCCGACATCGAGAAACCACCCGATCCGACCGCCCCCAGCCAGGCGCCCTGCTCGATCGACCGGGACCAGCCGGTCGACAGCATCAGGGTCTCGCCGATCCGCCGGCTCGCCTCGACGACGCTCGTGCGGGCGTCGACCGGCGCCCAGCCGCTGCCCGAGCTCTCGGTCGCGGTGCCACCGAGCACGCCGGCCTTGAACGTCGTGTCGCCGACGGACAGGCCGCGCGCGAGCAGCGCGCCGCGCGGCCCGAGCGCCGCGTAGGGGTTCGACAGCGCGGCGACGTCGAGCCCGGCCGCGACCCCGAAGTAGTCGCGCGCACGGGCCCCGGCGCCGAAGGCGAACTCGCCGGCCGCATCGCGCGAGACCATCGAGAACGAGTCGTTCGGCCGCAGCGACATCCGCGCGCCGCCGGCGAGCGTGCGCTCGAGGCGCTCCATCCGCGCATCCATCGCGTCGAACGCGCGGGCCACCTGCATCGGCAGCGGCGCGACCACCCGGTTGCCCAGGTCCGCCGTGAAGTCGCGGCGGTAGGCGTCGCTCGCCACCACCGGGATCCCGTCGCGGGCCGCGGCCCGCGCGAGCGCCGCGGTCGCGGGCGAGGTGCGCAGCCCGGTCGAGGCAAGCGGCACCTCGCCGCCGGCGACCGCGGTGGTCAGCGTGCCGACCGGCCGCAGCGCGGCCTCGACGTCGAGCAGCCCGCGTCCGTAGACCGGGTCCGTCCCGGGGGCGCCGAGGTCGCGCGCGGTGGCCAGCAGGATCGACGCGGCCTCGCGCGGCGTGAGCCGGGGCCAGATCGACTGCAGCAGCGCGGCCGCGCCGGACACCGCGGGCGCCGCCATGGACGTGCCCGACACCCGCGCGTAGGCGTCGTCGCCACCGGCATAGCTCGACAGCACGCCGACGCCCGGCGCGACCAGGTACCACGATGCGGTGTCGCCCGCGCGGTTCGACCAGGGCGCGATGCGGTTCTCGGCGTCGACCGCGCCCACGGCGAGGATCGCGCCGCGCGCGCCCGGGCCGTTCGCCCAGGCCTCGCGGGCGAAGCGCGCCGGCCAGTCCGGGTTCGCGGCGCCGCGGTTGCCCGCTGCGACCACCACCAGCGCGCCGGACGCGGTCGCGTCGCGCAACGCCGCGCCTGCGATCGGCGCGCTCGCCGCGAGGCTCAGGTTCAGGATGCCGGCGCGCGCGGCGGCCCAGCGCACGCCCGAGGACAGCACCGCGTCGGTCGCGCCCTCCCCCCCGAACACCCGCACCGGCAGGATCCGCGCCTCGGGGGCGACGCCGGCGATGCCCGAGCCGTCGCGCGCGGCGGCCACGAGGCCGGCGACGTGCGTGCCGTGGCCGCTTGCGTCGCGCGTGTCCGTGCCGCCGCTCAGCGCGTCGTAGCCCCGCAACAGCCGCCCGGCGAGTTCGCCGTGCGAGGCGAGCACGCCCGAGTCGAGCAGCCCGACGACGACGCCCGCGCCCAGGCCGCCGCGCGACCAGGCGGACGGCGCGCCGACCCGCAGCGCGGTCGACGAAGCCGCCGCCTCGGCCTCGAACGCCGCCGGATCGGCCGCCCGGGCCGGGACCGCGGATGCGAACGCGAGGGCGAGCGCGAGTGTCGCGACGAGGCGCGACGAGGGCGGAGTTCGGCGGGAGCGGGGACGCATGGGTCGGGAGCCTGGCCCGGCGAAGGGTCGGTGCTCGCGCGCGCCGCGTCCCGGAACCCTGTCACGGAGCCGCGGGCCTCGGTCGTCCCGTGTGTGCGGGTTCGCACACCCCCGGCGATTCCGCGACAATCGGCCGATGGCCGCCTCGACCGTTCCGTTCGCGCCCGGCTCGCTCGTCCAGCACTGGAAGGGCGGGCTGTACCGCATCGACGCCATCGCCGTGCGAGAGGCCGACGGTGCGGCCGACGTCGTCTACCGCCCGCTCGCCGACCCGTCGGGGCGGGCGTGGACGCGGCCGCTGTCGGGCTTCGTCGAGACCGTCGAGGGCCTCGACGGCGACGCCCGGCAGCGCTTCGAGCCGATCGCGCTGCCGGACGACGCGCGGCTGCGTGCCGCCGCCGCCCAGACTGGCGTGCCCGACGACGTCGTCGAGGCGACGCTCGCGCGCTACCGCGAACCGCAGCGCCACTACCACGCGAGCTGGCACGTGCACGACGTGTTCGCGCGCGCCGGCGCGCACGGCCTCGCGCTCGACCGTGCGCAGGTGCTCGCGCTGCTGTTCCACGATGCGGTCTACGTCGCAGGCGCCGCGGCCGGCGTCAACGAGGCGCTGTCGGCGCTGCTGCTGCGCCAGGCCGCAGCGGGCCGCGAGGCGCTGCCGGCCCGCGACGTCGAGCGCGCGTGCGCGATGGTCGAGGACACCGCGTCGCACGTCGCGCGCGACCCCTCCGGTGCGGCGGTCGTCGCCCTCGACCTGGCGACGCTCGGCGACGAGGCCGCGCGCTTCGACGCGTGGACCGAGCTCGTCTGGCTCGAGTACAGGCACCTGTTCTCGGCCGAGCGCGATCCGCGCGGCGCGTTCATGCGCCGGCGCGTGCGCGTGCTCGCGGCGCTGCTCGAGGCGACCCGCGACGCGACGCTGCTGCCGGGCTGCCGCGAGCGCTTCGCCGGGAACCTCGAGCGGCTGGCGCGGCGCGTGCCGGCCTGAGCGCGCGTCGGCGCGCGAGCGGGTCAGAAGCCGAGCGAGCTCAGCAGGTCGTCGACCTCGGTCTGCGATGTCACGGCGTCGGAGCGGCCCAGGACCACCTGCGGACCCTCGAGCATTTCCTGGTGGCGCTGGCGATGGTCCTCGGGCGCGGTGTCGATCAGCAGCTTGAGCAGCTGCGTCTCGATGCGCTCGGTGATGCCCTCGATCTTGCGGCACACCTGGCCGGTCAGGTCCTGGAAATCCTGGGCCATCATGATGTCGCTGTGCAGGCTCGACGTGCGGTCGGCCCGCTCCACCGTCGCGGCGAGATGCGCGCGGGTGGTCTCGAACAGCGCCATGAAGCCTTCGTCCGGGCGGCGCTTCTCGGTCAGCATCCGGTCCCAGCGGGCCAGCAGCGCGGTCGACTCGTCCCGGTTCGCCTCCTGCAGCGGCGAGAGCTCGTCGAGCGTGTCCAGCACCTTCTGGGCGCTGCGCTCGCACATCTCGGTCACGTACTTCAGGCGGTTTCGTGCGTCCGGGATCTCGACCGCCATGTCGGCGAGCGTGCGGTCCAGCCGCAACTCCTGCAGGCTCTCGTGCAGCTCGCGGGTCAGGCGGCCGACGCGATCGCGCAGGTCGCGCGCGCTGCCGCAGCGGCAGTCGCGGCACACGCCGTCGACGTCGGCGTTCGGGCAGTGGCCCGGCGTGCCGGTCACGACGACCGTGTCCGGAAAGCGCTCGTCGAGCGCCACCTGCTTCTCGTCGACGGCGGGTGCGGCGGGTGCGGCGGGTGCGGCGGACGCGGCAGGCGCGGCAGGCGCGGTGACCGGGGCCGGTGCCGCCGGTGCGGTCACCGTGCGCTCGGCCTCGGCGCGCGTCGTTTCGAACAGGGCTTCGAGATCGTCGTGTTCCATGGCGTGTGGTGTCGTGTGCGCTGCGCTCAGGCCTTGGCCGTCTGGCCCATGATCTTCTGCACCTTCTCTTCGAGCGTGGCTTTCGAGAAGGGCTTGACGATGTACCCGGAGGCCCGCATCTGCGCGGCGCGCACGATGTCCTCCTTGCGCGCCTCGGCGGTCACCATCAGCACCGGCAGGTGCGACAGCGTCGCGTCGCCGCGGATCGCCTCGAGCAGCTCGAATCCGTTGATGTTCGGCATGTTGATGTCGGTCACGACGAAGTCGAACTTGCCGTTGCGCAGCTTGCCGAGGGCAACGGCGCCGTCTTCGGCCTCGTCGCAGTCGACGTGGCCCATCTCCTTCAGCAGTCCTCGGACGATGCGGCGCATCGTCGAGAAGTCATCGACGATCAGGAATCTCATGACTGCGAGCCGTGGTGGAGGGAGCGCGGGGGCGCGACGCGCGGGGCGCGGTCGCGGTCTGGGATACTGCGGAGCGAGTTCGTCACGGGTGCATCCGTCTCGGACGGGGATCGGACGCATGATGAGGCCGGGCACGGCAGCGCGAAGTCCGGCCGAAACGGGGAAAACTGCCGCTGTTCCACGCATCGACCGTGCGTCCGCCGCGCTGCGCCGTCGGTCGGCCTCGACGCAGCGCCGGTGCGGCCGTCCGTCGGACGGGCCCGTGCGTTGACATCGCGACCCCGCGCCGCGACGATGCGGCCGCTCCGATGACCCACGCCGACATCCCGACCGTGCTGCACCTCGAGCGCGAGCTCGTCGCGGTCGACAAGCCGCCGGGTCTGCTCGTCCACCCGAGCGCGCTCGACGCGCACGCGTCGGTCACCGCGCTCGGGCTCCTGCAGGCCGCCCTCGGCGAGCCGCTGTGGCCGCTGCACCGCCTCGACAGGGCCACCAGCGGCGTGCTGCTGTTCGCCCGCGGCGCCGGCGCGGCCCGCCGCTGGCGCGGCGAGTTCGAGGCCGGCCGCGTCCGCAAGCGCTACCTCGCGCTGGTGCGCGGCTGGCCGACCGACGCCGGCGAGATCGACCGCCCGCTCGCGCGCGACCCGGAGCGTCCGTCGGCCGGGCAGCCGCAACTCGCCGCGACGACCCGCTGGCGCGTGCTCGCGCGCTTCGAGTGGCCGTTCGCGACTTCCCCGTGCCATCCGTCGAGCCGCTACGCGCTGGTGGAGATCGAGCCGGTGACCGGGCGCCGCCACCAGATCCGCCGCCACTTCAAGCAGCTCGCGCATCCGCTGGTCGGCGACACCACCCACGGCAAGGGCGAGCACAACCGCGCGGTCGCCGCGTGGCTGGGCACGCGGCGGCTCTGGCTGCACGCAGCGCGCGTGGAGATCGGCGTGGGGCCCGAGCGCGTGGCGATCGACGCACCGCCGAGTCCGGAGTGGGCGCCGCTGCTCGGCGCGACCGACGCGCTCAGCCGCCCGGCCGGCCCGCCAGCAGCCGCGTGACCTCGTAGGTCATCACCGCCTCGCCGCGCTGGTTGTACACGTCGACCCGCGAGCTCACCACCGCGCGGCCGCTGCGCGAGGTCGGCCGCAGCCCGGTGATCTCGACGGTCGCCTCGATCGTGTCGCCGACGAGCACCGGCGCGAGCACCTTCTTGTGCAGCTCGAGCGACGCGAGCCCGGTGCCCTGGATCATCGTCTGCAGCAGGAAGCCCTCGATGAGCGCGTAGGTGAGCACCGCGGGCACCGGGCGCCCGGCGATCGCGCCGCCCTCGTGGTGGGCGTCGATGAAGATCGCCTCGAGCATGCCGGTGGCGCCGATGAAGTTCACCAGGTCCGCCTCGGTCACCGTGCGGCGGAACGTCCGGAAGCGCTGGCCGACGGCCAGGTCCTGCCAGTGGAAACCCTGCCCGAGGCGGGGCAGCGACGCGTCGGGGCCGCTCATCTCGCGCCCTCCGCGAGCATCCTGCAGGTCGCCGTCGCGATCGCCACCGCGCGGCCGTCCTGCGACAGCTCACCGCGCACCGTGCAGATCTCGCGCCCGCGCCGGACCAGCTCGGCGACCGCGCGGATCGGCCCGACCGCCGCCGGCCGCAGGAACGCGGTGTGCAGGTCGAGCGTCGCGCAGCGCGCGCCCGCGCCGCACGCGGTCGCGAGCGAGGCGGTGACGTCGTCGAGCATCGCGGCGAGCATGCCGCCCTGCACCTGGCCGGCGGGGTTCAGGAAGCCCGGCGCGCCGAGGTACTCGGCCTCGAGCCGGCCCGCGTCGACGTCGAGCGCGAGCAGCGTGCAGCCGAGCGTCGCGCCGATCGGGTGCTGCGGGACCTCGCCGCGCATCAGCCGGGCGATGAAGGTGGAGTCGGCGTCGGTCATCGTTGGCATGCGGGTCGGTGAATGTCGGTGGGCATGGCCATCGTACGCGCCGGCCGCGCGGGGCGCGAGCGCGCGGACCGCTCAGCCCGCGAGCCGCGCCCGCGCCCGCCGGCCGATCGCGCGCGCGAGCCGTGCGAGCTGCGGCAGGTAGCGCGACTCGAGGTCCTCGGTCGACACCGCGGCCTTGGGGAAGATCACCGACACCGACGCGATCGGGCGCCCGCCGGCCTCGATCGGGACCGCGATCGCCGAGAACGACGCCTCCCGGGACCACTCCCCGTCGTTGTAGGCGTAGCCGCGCCGGCGCGTCTCGCTCAGCACCCGGGCGACGTAGGCGTCGTCGCGCGCCGGGCGGCCGATCGCGTCGTCGCGCGCGCGCACCAGGTCGAGCAGCGCCTCGCGCTCGGTCGCGCCGCAGGCGGCGAGGTACGCCCGCCCGGCCGCGGTCACCAGCAGCGGCATCCGCTCGCCGATCATCGCGCGGTGCTGCGACAGCGTGCTCAGCCGGTGCGTCGACTCACGGACCACCATGAAGCCCGCCTCGGGCGTCGTCAGGTCGCACGGCCAGACGAGCCGCGGCACCGCGTCGGCCATCATCGGACCGGCCACCTCCTCGATCCAGGCCTCGTCCTCGAAGCCTTCCGACAGCCGCCGGACCTCGAAGGTCAGGTAGTACTGCCCTTCGCGGTCGCTGTGCCGGACCAGGCCCTCGGTGCGCAGCGTCTCGAGCAGACGCTTGACCGTCGTGCGGTGCATCGCGCAGGCCTGCGCGAGCTCGCCGATCGTCGCGATGCCGCCCGGGGCGGCGTTGAGCGCGCGCAGCACCGCCAGACCCCGCGCGAGACCGCGCACCGTCTTGTACTGGTTCGTGCCGAGCGGCGGGCCGCGTCGCATGCCGACTCTCCGGGGGGCCGCGCGGGGGCCCGAAAACGTGCACTGGATGCACCCAGTTTACCCGCGCGGCGCGCGGGCGGACAGTCCCGCCACCGCACCCACGAGGAGCAGCTGCGATGGCGACGACGCGAAGGAAGACGACCGCACCCGCGCCGGCACGGATCGAGGCCGACGTCGCGATCGTCGGCGCCGGACCGGTCGGACTGGTGCTCGCGAACACGCTGGGCGCGCTCGGCGTGCGCACGCTCGTGGTCGAGCGGCTGGACGCGATCATCGACTACCCGCGCGCGATCGGCATCGACGACGAGGCGCTGCGCACGATCCAGGCGACCGGCCTCGCCGACGAGGTCCGCACGCACATCACCCCCGACCACTGGATGCGGTTCGTGACCGCGAGCGGCCGCTGCTTCGCGAGCATCGAGCCCCGCACCGACGAGTTCGGCTGGTCGCGCCGCAACGCGTTCATCCAGCCCGAGATCGACCGGATCCTGTACCGCGGCCTCGCCCGCTTCCCGCACGTCGCGGTGCGGCTCGGGCACGCGCTCGAGGGCTTCTCGCAGGACGCGGACGGCGTCACGCTGCGGCTCGCCGGGCCCGGGGGCACGCCGGTCGAGGCGCGCGCCGCGTGGATGATCGGCGCCGACGGCGGCCACAGCGTCGTGCGGCGCGCGCTCGACATCCCGTTCGAGGGGCGCACGAAGCCGAACCAGTGGATCGTGGTCGACGTGCGCAACGACCCGATCGGCACGCCGCACGTCTACCTGCACTGCGACCCTGAGCGTCCGTACGTGTCGGCCGCGCTGCCGCACGGCATCCGGCGCTTCGAGTTCATGGTGATGCCAGGCGAATCGGAGGCGGACTTCGAGGACCCGGCGCACATGGCGCGGCTGATGCGCAAGGTGGTCGCCGACCCGGACCGCGTCGACTACATCCGCAAGCGCGTCTACACCCACAACGCGCGGCTCGCGGCGCGCTTGCGCGACGGCCGCGTGCTGCTAGCCGGCGACGCCGCGCACATCATGCCGGTCTGGCAGGGCCAGGGCTACAACAGCGGCCTGCGGGATGCGACCAACCTCGGCTGGAAGCTCGCGATGGTGGTCGGCGGCCTCGCGAACGAGGGCCTGCTCGATACCTACGGCGAGGAGCGGCGCGACCACGCGCGGCAGATGATCCACCTCTCCGAGGTCGCCGGCGACATCTTCGCGCCGCCGGGCGCGACGGCCGCCAAGGTCCGCGACGCGGTGACGCTGGCGCTGAACGCGGTGCCCGCGGTCAAGCAGTACTTCGTCGAGATGCGCTTCAAGCCGATGCCGCGCTACGAGCGCGGCGCGATCGTCGGCCCGTCGACGCCGACGCGCCGCGGCGCGCTCGCCGGGCTCATCGACCTGTCGGGCGACACGGTCGCCGGCCGGCTGCTGGGCCTGATGGCCGAGAAGCGCGAGTCGCTGGTCGGCCGGCTGGTGAACGGTCTCGAGACACCCGAGCCGACGCCGGTCGGACGGATGTTCATCCAGCCGCGCGTGCTCTGCGAGGACGGCGTCGAGCGGCTGCTCGACGACGTGATCGGGCTGCGCTTCGCGGTGATCGCCTGGGGCACCGACCCGACCTGGGCGATGAGCGGGGAGGCCCGCGCGTTCTGGACGCGGCTGGGCGCGGTGTTCGTCAGCGCCCGGCCCGCGGTGCAGATGCCGCACGCGGCCGACGCGGTGCCCGGCGTGATCCGCGTCGGCGATATCGGCAACCGGCTGAAGGACTGGTTCTCGCGCTGGCCGCACTCGGTGGCCATGCTGCGCCCGGACCGCTTCGTGGGCGCCGTCTGCTCGCCGCAGCAGGTCACGCAGACCAGCCTCGCGTTCGCGCGGGCGCTGCACGCGACGCCTCGCTGAACCGACACCGCCGACAACGATCCGAGGAGACACCGATGACCCGCCGCACCCTGATCCGCGCCGCCCTGGCGGCCGCCTGCCTCGCCGCGGCGCACGCCGCCCCCGCACAGTCCTTCCCGTCACGCACCGTGACCATCGTCGTGCCGTTCGCGCCGGGCGGGCCGACCGACCAGCTCTCGCGCGCGCTCGCCGCCCGCATGCAGGAGTCGCTCGGCAAGCCGGTGATCGTCGAGAACCGACCAGGCGCGGGCGGCCAGATCGCGGCCGGCGCGCTGCGGCAGGCCGAGGCGGACGGCCACACGCTCTTCGTCGGCGCGACCGAGATGTTCGCGATCAACCCGACGCTCTACACGAAGTTCGCCTACGACCCCGCGAAGGACTTCGCTCCGGTCGCGGCGATCGCCGAAATGCCGATGGTCCTGGTGGTGCCGAAGGGCAGCCCCGCAGGCAGCGTGCAGGAGCTGATCGCGCTCGCCCGCAGCCGACCCGGCGGCCTGTCGTACGCCTCGCAGGGTCCGGGCTCGATCGGGCACATGCTCGGCGAGCTGGTCCGCGCGCGCACCGGCGCGCCGCTCAACCACGTGCCGTACAAGGGCTCGGCGCCCGCGTTGCAGGACCTGGTCGGCGGGCAGGTCGACATGATGTTCGACGTGGTGCTCGCGGCCGGCCAGCTGGTCGCCGCCGACAAGCTGCGCGCGCTCGCGGTCGCGGCACCCAAGCGCACGCCGCCGCTGCCCGGCGTGCCGACGCTCGCAGAGTCGGGCCTGACGGGCGCCGACGCGAGCGTGTGGTTCGGCGCGGTGGTGCGGGCGGGCACGCCGGAGCCGGTCGTCGCGCGGCTGAACGAGGCGATGAACGCAGCGATCGCGCATCCGGAGGTGTCGAAGCGCTTCGGCGACCTCGGCATGCAGATGCTGCGGATGACGCCCGCGCAGTTCGGCGCCTTCATCCGTGCCGAGAACGAGCGTTGGACGCCGATCGTCCGGGCGAGCGGCGCGAAGGTCGACTGACGCCGCGGCGCGTCAGCGCCGGAAGTCGCGGAACACCGTGTCGGGCGCGCCGAGGTTGTGGTTCGACGGCGCCTCGCGGCCGAAGCGCGCGCTCGGCGCGGTGAAGCCGCCGAAGCCGAGGATCGGCGCGCGGACCGTCGCCGGCCCGTCGGCCGGATGGCGCGCGAGCGCGACGTCGGCGTTGTCCTCGCGCACGAACATCGAGCGCAGCGCCGCGAACGGGCGGCCCGCCGGCACCGGCGGGTCGATCGTCACCGCGAGCTCGGTGCGCGCGGTGTCGGCCACGACGATCGCGAGCGAGCCGCGGCGCCCGTCGGCGAACGCCAGGCCGAAGGTCAGCGTCGCCGGGTCGATGTCGACGCGGCGCAGCGCGACCATCGGCCGGCCGCGCTCCTCGATCGGCCCGACCAGGAACGAGCTGCCGTACGCGGTGTCCGGCAGGTGCGCCGGCGGCAGCGGCTTGGCGCGCCAGTAGCCGTCGGACGGGTACAGCACCAGCACCTCGACGTCGCGCGGCGGGGCGCGGCGGATCACCTGCACCAGGTGCAGGCCGGGCTCCGAGCGGCCCCCGATCCGAAGGTCGACGACCTCCGGCCGCCAGAACGTCTCGAACGCGTGGCCGACGATCCGCAGTCGCGCGTCCTCGTGCAGCACCACCGTGCGCGGCACGAACCGGTGCACCGGGTCGCCCGACATGTCGCAGTCGGTGAAGTCGGGCGCGGAGCGCTCCTCGGCGACCGACGCGATGTAAGGGGGGTGCTCGGCGACGATGCGGAACGACGCGATGCCCTCGCCCGTCACCGGCACGTGGACGTTGTCCTCCTCGGCGCAGCGCGTCGGCCGGCTCGCGTCGACGAAGCGCACCTCGACCGGCGGGCGCGGCACGCCGGGCGTCGAGCAGCCGGCGAGGGTCGCGGCCAGCGCCAGTGCGGCGGCCGCGCGCGGCAGCGTGTCCGCGCGCCTCGTCACGTGACCTGCCCGCCGCCGTCCGCGCCGCGGATTATCCTTGGCCACCGCCGCGTCCGCGGCGCCCCGACCGGATCCGCACCGTGACCGACCGACATCGACGCTGGGCCTCGCTGACCTGGCAGGAGTTCGCCGCGCTCGACGCGGCGCGGACGGTGGTGGTGCTGCCGGTCGCGGCGATCGAGCAGCACGGCCCGCACCTGCCGCTCGAGGTCGACGCGGCGATCGTCGCCGGCGTGCTCGACGCGGCGCTCGCGCGCACCGCGCCGGACACGACGGTGCTCACGCTGCCGCCCTGCCCGGTCGGCAAGAGCGACGAGCACCTCGCCTTCCCCGGCACGCTGACCCTCGGCACGCAGACGCTGATGCGGCTGTGGTACGAGCTCGGCGAGTCGGTGCACCGCGCGGGGCTGCGCAAGCTGGTGATCGTCAACGCGCACGGCGGCCAGGGCCACGTCGCGCGGATCGTCGCGCAGGACCTGCGGGTGCGCCTCGGCATGGTCGCGGTGGTCGCGAACACCTACGGCTTCGGCGAGCCCGCGGGCCTGTTCCCCGAGGCCGAGACGCGCCACGGCATCCACGGCGGCGCGATCGAGACCTCGCTGATGCTGCACCTCGACCCGGACGCGGTCCGCCGCGAGCGGGTCGCGGACTTCCCCGCGGCGTCGGCCGCGCTCGAGGCGCGGGGCGGCGAGCTGCGCCTGCACGGCAACGGCGCGCTCGCCTGGGCGACGCAGGACCTGAACCCGGAGGGCGCCTGCGGCGACGCGCGGCTCGCGAACGCCGAGGCCGGTCGCGCGATCGTCGCGCACGCGGCGGGACGGCTCGCGCGGCTGCTCGACGAGGTCGCCGCCTATCCGCTCGAGGCGCTGCGCGACGCGCCGTCGGCGCCCGGCTGACGGGCGGCGCGGCGTCACAGCATCCGCCGCAGCACGCCGTCGCGCTTGAAGAGGTGGTGGTGCAGCGCGGCGCCCGCGTGCGCCGCGATCAGCGCCGCCATCGCGATGCCGAGCGCGCCGTGCAGCGCGAACGCCTGCTCGGCGACCGCGCGGTCCTGCGCGACCAGCGGCGGCAGCTCGAAGAGGCCGAACACGCTGATCGGCGCGCCGTAGGCCGAGGTCGCCCACCAGCCCACCAGCGGCATCGCGAAGAGCAGCGCGTACAGCGCGACGTGCACCGCGCGCGCGATCGCGCGCTGCCCGGAAGGGATCGAGGCCGGCAGCGGCGGCGGCGGGTGCGCCAGGCGCCAGCCGAGGCGCGCCGCGGTCAGCACGAACAGCAGCACGCCGGTCGAGCGGTGCAGCAGGAAGCCCGCGTCCATGATCGGCCCTTCAGGCAGCGACAGCAGCGAGAAGCCCGCCGGGATCATCGCGATCACCAGCACCGCGGTGCTCCAGTGCAGCGCGCGTGCGACGCCGCCGTGGCGGCCGGCCGGAGCGGCGCCCACGTCAGCCGACCGCGCGCAGCGGCACGTCGCCCATCAGGTGCCCGGCACGACGGCGCTTGGCCTCCAGGTAGCCGCGGTTGCGCACGCCGACCGGCGCGAGCAGCGGGATCCGCTCGCGCACGTCGATGCCCGCCGCACGCAGCGCCGCGAGCTTCGACGGGTTGTTGGTCAGCAGCGCCACCTCGCGGATGCCGACCGCCTCGAGCATCGCCGCGGCCACGTCGTAGCGGCGCTCGTCGGCCTCGAAGCCGAGCGTGGTGTTCGCGTCGACGGTGTCGAGGCCCTGCTCCTGCAGCCCGTAGGCGCGCATCTTGTTCGCGAGGCCGAGGCCGCAGCCCTCCTGCGCGAGGTAAAGCAGCGCGCCGCCGCCGAGCGCGGCGATCTTCGCGAGCGCCATCTGCAGCTGGTCGCCGCAGTCGCAGCGCACCGACGCGAACGCGTCGCCGGTGAGGCAGGCCGAGTGCAGCCGCACCGGTACCGGCCCGCTCGCGTCCGGCCGGCCGACGACGATCAGCGACCAGTGCTCGCCGAGCTCATCGCGAAAGACGACCAGCTCGGCGTCGGACACCGCGCGCATCGGCACCGGCGCGCTCGAGACGCGCCGCAGCGAACGCGCGTGCCCCGCCCGGAACGCGAGCGCCGCCTCGGCGTCGACACGCGCCAGCTCGGCGGTGTCACCGACCGCGTCGGCACGCACCGACACCACCGCGGGCAGCAGCTTCGCGAGCTTGACCAGCTCGATCGCGGCGTCGGCCGCGACGTCGGCACGCACGGGCGGTGTCGGCGGCGCGGCGCCCGCGCCGGCAGCGAGCGCCATCAGCGCGTGCGGACCGAGCGCGCGCGGCAGTGCGATCTCGGACACCTCCGCATGCGCGCCGAGCGCCGCGGCGCGCGTGGCCGACACGACCAGGGTCGGGGCGCCCGCCTCGTGCAGCGCCGCGAGCCCGGCGGCATCGAGCGACTCGACCGGCACGACCATCCGGTCGGGTGCGCCTCGGGCTGCGACGACGATCGGCCGGCCCGCGAGCAGCTCGCCGATCGCGCGACGGATGCCGGTGCGCGCGTCGCGCGCGAGCAGGCCGGACAGCCAGGGGACGCGGATCGAGGGCGTCCCTTCGGAGCCTGGCGGACGGGACGACGGGACGGGGGCAGGCATGGGGGTGTTCCGGTGGGTGCAGCGGGGCGTACCATCATCGCCCGGATCGAATTCCCTGGTGGGGCGTCGGACTTGTCCCTGCAGTCGAACGACTTCCACGTCGAGGCGCCCTCCGACGCGGTCTGGCGCCACGTGCTGGCCGCGCGGCGCACCGGCGCGCTCGGCGACGACGTGGACGCCCGCTCGCGCGCGCTGTTCGGACCGCTGGTGGCCGCACCCGGCGCCCCCTTCGCGATCGGCCAGCTCGGCCAGTCGCTCGACGGGCGGATCGCGACCCCGACCGGGCACTCGCACTACGTGAATGGCCGCCCCGCAATCGTGCACCTGCACCGCTTGCGTGCACTGGTCGACGCGGTGGTGGTCGGCGTGGGCACGGTCGTCGCCGACGACCCGGCGCTCACGGTGAGGCACGTGGAGGGCGACAACCCCGCGCGTGTCGTGGTCGATCCGCGGGGCCGGATGCCCGCGGGCGCCCGCCTGCTGGCCGACGACGGCCGGCGGCGGCTCGTCGTCACCCGCCCGGACGCCGCGCCCGCGCTGCCGCGCGGCGTCGAGCGGATCGCGCTAGCGCCCGGGCCCGACGGCCGGATCCCGCCGGCCGCGATCGTCGACGCACTCGCGGCGCGCGGCCTAGTGCGGCTGCTCGTCGAAGGCGGCGCCGCGACGGTGTCGGCCTTCGTCGAGGCGCGCGGCCTGCACCGGCTGCACGTCGCGGTCGCGCCGCTGCTGATCGGCTCGGGTCCGACCGGGCTCGTGCTGCCGCCGATCGACCGCCTCGACGACGCCCTGCGCCCGCGCGCGCGCTGCTACGCGCTCGGCGAGGACGTGCTGTGGGACCTGGAGCTCGCGTCCGCGGGCGGGAGCGCGAACAGGTCGACGTGACCGACGACCAGCGTCGAGGCGCCCGCGTGGATCGCGGCGAGGCGTCGCGCATGCCACGCATCGAGCGCCGTGCCGTCGACCCGCCCGGTCTCGGCGACCGCGTCCCGCCAGCCGCCGACCAGCCTGCGCTGCAGCTCGGCGTCGTCGGCGCCGAGCCGCCAGTCCGCGCGCGCCTGCGAGACCGAGAAGCCGGCCGCGCGCAGGCGGCGCGCGGCGGCGTCGGCAGCCGCCGGTCCGAGCGCGCCGCCGAGCCCCTTGTCGCCGCGCTGGTGCGCGTCGAACGCCGCGAGCACCTCGGCGTCGAGCGGATCGCGCGGCGCGCAGTCGACCCGGCCGTCGTAGCTGAGCGCCGCGTAGACCGGGCGCCGGTGCCGGCGCAGCGCGTCGACCCAGCGGGCGAGCCAGTCGTCCGACACCAGGTCGAGGAAGGCCGAGGTCGCGATCAGGTCCGCGTCGAGCGCGACCACCGCGTCGAGCCCGGTCGCGAGATCGGCGCGCAGCGTCTCGAGCTGCATGGGTCCGGCGGCTCGGGAGCCTTCTGCCGCGCGAGCCGCCCGGGCGAGCAGCGCTTCGTCGTGGTCGACGAGGCGCCAGGCCTGCGGGCCGGCGAGCCGCGGCGCGATCGCGCGCAGCGTCGAGCCGGTGCCGCAGGCGAGATCGGTGATCGTCGGGCGCCCGGCGCGCGCGAGCAGCGCGACGACCGCCTCGAGCAGCCCCGGGTCGCGGGCTCGGCGGTCGGCCGGCTCGCGCAGCGCGAGCCAGTCGGCGGCGAACCCGCTCACCGCGCCTGCCTCAGCGCGCCGGCGACACGTGCGGCGGTGTCGGCCCAGCGTGGCTGCGCGCCGGCCGCCGCACGCGCCGCCGCGGCGAGCCGTGCGCGCGCGTCGCGGTCGTCGACCAGCGTGCGCAGCGCGGCGCGCAGTGCGCCGACGTCGTCGGGCGGCACCAGCACGCCGGCGCCCGCGGGCACCGCCTCGGGGATCGCGCCCGCGGTGGTGCCGAGCACCGGAAGCCCGCGCGCGATCGCCTCGGCGTAGGCCATGCCGTAGCCCTCGTGGCGCGACGCGAGCACGAACGCGTCGGCACCGGCCCAGAGCGCGTCGAGCGTCGTGCCGTCGACCGCGCCGGCGAGCTCGATCCGGTCGGCGAGCCCGGCCTCGGCGATCCGTGCCCGCAGCGCACCGGCTGTCCCCGGGTCCCGGCCGTCGTCGCCGACGATCGTCAGGCGCCAGCGCGCGTCGCGCAGCCCGGCGAGCGCGTCGACCAGCAGGTCGTGCCCCTTGCGCGGCACCAGCGTGCCGACCGACAGCAGCACGACCGTGCCGCCGCCGCCGCCGCGCGACGGCGGCGCGGGGTCGGTGCCCGGCGGCGCGACGACGATCCGGGACGCGGGCACGCCGTAGTCGGCCGCGAGCGTCGCGGCGGTCGCGCGGCTGGTCGCGACCACGCGGCGCGCCGCGGCGAGCGCGCGCCGCTCGGTGTCGCGCAGCACGGCGGCGCGCGGCGCGGCGAGCCCGGTCTCGAGCGCGAGCGGATGGTGGACCAGCGCGACCAGCGGCCGCGCGGTCCCGATCGCGGCACCCACGTCCGGCATCGCGCCGAGCGCGAGGCCGTCGACCAGCAGCGGCACGCCCTCGGGCTGCGCGGCGAGCGCCGCGTAGGCCGCGTCGAGCGCGTGCGCGTCCGGCGCCGGGAACGCGTCGGGCAGCCGCAGCCGGTCGACCGACCAGCCGGCGCGCACGAGCTCGGCCGCGACGCGGCGGTCGTAGCCGTAGCCGCCGGTCGGCGTGTCCGGGTCGCCGGGCACCGCGAGCACCACGTGCATCGCTCCGGCCTCAGCCGATCGGCGCCTCGTACCAGGCGCGCGCGACGTGCGACTCCGACAGCGTCACGCGCAGCGACGCGAGGTCGGCCTCGTCGCGGCCGAGCCCGGCGCCCCGGCAGTGCTTCGCGAGCTCGCGGTGCACGTGCGCGGCGAGGAACTCGGTGGTGGTGTTCTGCCCGGCGAACTCGGGCATCTCGTCGAGGTTGCGGTACTCGAGCGGCGCGAGCACGGCGCGCAGCGCGTCGGTCGCGCGGCCGATGTCGACGACGAGGCCCTGCGCGTCGAGGGTCCTCGCGAAGAACGCCGCGTCGACGACGAAGGTCGCGCCGTGCATCCGCTGCGCGGGCCCGAAGACCTCGCCGCGGAAGCTGTGGGCGATCATGATGTGGTGGCGGACCTCGACGGCGAACATGGGGCTCCTCGCGCGATGCGGCGGGTGGGTTCGTGGATGCGTGGGGATCAGGCGTAGCCGACGACCGGGCAGGTCGCGTCGGCCCCGGGCGCGAGCAGAGCGGGCAGCGCGTCGGGCAGCGTCGCGAACGGCCGGTCGCGCTCGAGCAGCGCGTCGAGCCGGTCGTCGGCGAGCAGTGCGAGCGCCTTCTCGAGCCGGCGGCGGTGCGTCCAGCGCGCGCGCATCGCCGGCGCGACCCGTCCGACCTGGCTGCCGACGATCCGCAGCCGGCCGGAGTGGAAGGCGCCGCCCAGGCGCACGCCGACGCTGCGGTCACCGTACCAGCTGAGCTCGACGACGGTCGACTCGTCGCCGGCAGCGGCGAGCGCGGTCTCGAGGCCCGACGCCGAGGCGCTCGCATGGACCACGAGATCGCACCCTGACGGCGCCGCGTCCGGCGCGGCGAACGCGACCCCGAGCGCCGCGGCGAGCGGCGCGCGCGATGCCCGGACGTCGACCAGCGTCACGTCCGCGCCGGGCAGGCGCGACGCGAGCCACGCGGTCAGCGCGCCGACCGTCCCGGCGCCGATCACGGCGATCCGCGCGCCGGGGAGCGCCGCGGCGTCCCACAGGGCGTTCAGCGCGGTCTCGGCGTTCGCGGCGAGCACCGCCCGGCGTGGCGGCACGCCCGCCGGCACCGGCACGACCGCGTCGGCCGGCAGCACGAACGCGTCCTGGTGGGGGTGCAGCGCGAACACGTCGCGCCCGAGCAGCCCGGCGGGCCCGTCGACGACGGTGCCGACCGCCGCGTAGCCGTACTTGACCGGGAACGGGAAGTCGCCCTCCTGGAAGGGCGCGCGCATCCTCTCGCGCTCCGAGGCGGGCACCGCCCCCGCGAAGACGAGGCTCTCGGTGCCGCGGCTCAGCGCCGACCAGCGCGTCCGCACGAGCACCTCGCCCGGCCCCGGACGGCGCAGCGGCGCGGCGCGCAACGCCGCGCGTCCGGCTGAGACGTACCACAACGCGCGCGCCTGCGTCGGCTGATCGGGAACGGAGGACATTGCCCCGATGATGCCGCCCGGCACGCTAGGCTTCCAGAAAGCCCCCCGGCCGTGCAGCCGAGCTTCACCACAAGGCTCCCGATGCGATCACCCTCCTCCGCCGACGGCGCCCCCGCGCGCGCAGGCGCCCCCGCGATGCGCGCCCGGCGCCTCGCGTTTCTCGCGCTCGTCGTCGCGACCGTCGCCGCGCTCGCCGCACTGATGGTCCGCGCGCTCGACGCCGACGGCCTCGACGCGCTCGACTGGGCGATGCTCGCGGCGTTCGCGGTCACGCTGCCGTGGACGGCGGTCGGCTTCTGGAACGCGGTGATCGGCCTCGTGCTGATGCTCGCACACCGTGATCCGGCCGCGGTCGCGACGCCGGTCGCGGCGCTCGGCCTCGAGCCGGTGCCGATCCACACCCGGACCGCGCTGCTGGTCTGCATCCGCAACGAGGACCCGCAGCGCCTCGAGCGCAACGTCGACGCGATGCTGTCGGGGTTCGCCGCGCTGCCCGAGGCGAGCCGGCTCGAGCTGTGCCTGCTCAGCGACTCCGATCGCGCCGACCTGCTGCCCCGCGAGGCCGCGGTCGCGGCCGCGCTCGCGCGTCGCCACGGCGCGGCGCTGCCGGTCAGCTACCGCCGCCGGACCGACAACTCGGGATTCAAGGCCGGCAACCTGCGCGAGTTCTGCGAGCGGCGCGGGGGCGATTTCGATTTCGCGATCGTGCTCGACGCCGACAGCGTGATGAGCCCGGCCGCGATCCTGCGGCTGATCCGCGTGATGCAGGCCGACCCGCGGCTCGGCATCGTGCAGTCGCTGGTGGTGGGCCTCCCCAACGCGAGCCCGTTCGCGCGGACCTTCCAGTTCGGGATGCGCCTCGGCATGCGCTCCTACACGCTCGGCAGCGCCTGGTGGCAGGCCGACTGCGGCCCGTACTGGGGGCACAACGCGATCCTGCGGCTCGCGCCCTTCACCGAGCACTGCGCGCTGCCCCGACTGCCGGGCCGCGGCCCGCTGTCCGGCCCCATCCTGAGCCACGACCAGGTCGAGGCGGTGCTGATGCGCCGCTCCGGCCACGAGGTCCGCGTGCTGCCGCTCGAGGACGGCTCGTGGGAGGAGAATCCGCCGACGCTGCTGGAGTTCGTCCGGCGCGACCTGCGCTGGTGCCAGGGCAACATGCAGTACGGCCGGCTGCTCGGGCTGTCCGGCCTGCACCCGTTGAGCCGCGTGCAGCTGCTGCTCGCGATGCTGATGTTCGTCGGCTCGCCGGCGTGGATCGCCTTCGTGCTGCTCGCGACCTTCCGCGACGTGGTCCTGCCGTCGAGCGGGCCCGCGTTCCGCGCCGACGTCGGCGCGCTGCTGTTCGTGACCGTGCTCGGCATGGCGTTCGCCCCGAAGATCGCGAGCGTCCTCGCCGCGCTCGCGAGCCGCGCGCGACGGCGCGAGTTCGGCACGCCTGCGCGCTTCCTCGCGGGCGTCGCGCTGGAGACCGTGTTCTCGATGGCGCTCGCGCCGGTGATGGCGGTCGCGCACACGGTGTTCATCGCGGGGCTCGCGTTCGGACGCACGATCGGCTGGTCTTCGCAGGTGCGCGACGGCCACGTGGTGCCGCTCGGCGCCGCGCTGCGTGCGCTGTGGATACCGACGCTGCTCGGCGCGGCGCTGCTCGCCTGGTTCCTGCGGACCGTGCCGGTGCACGCGCTGTGGTTCGCGCCGTTCTGGGCGCCGCTGCTGCTCGCCGCGCCCTTCGCGTCGCTGACCGCCTGGCCGGCGCTCGGCGCCGCGCTGGTCCGCGCCCGGATCGCCGCGATCCCCGAGGAGATCGCGCCGCCGCCCGAGCTGCTCCGGCTCGAACTGCCCGCGCTCGCCGCGCACCACGGGGGCGACGACCTCGACGAGGACGGCACGCTCGCGCCGGCCGCGCGGTCGTGAGTGCGACGGCCGCGCTGCGCGCCGCGGCCGGCGTCGCACGTTCGGTCTGGATCTACCGGGTCCGCGACCCCGCGCGCAGGCGGCGGATGACGTCGCTCTACGCGCGCTTCGTTCGGCCCGGCGACCTGGTGTTCGACGTCGGCAGCCACGTCGGCGATCGCGTCGACGCGTTCCTGCGCCTCGGCTGCCGCGTGATCGCGGTCGAGCCGCAGCCCGCGGTGCTCGCGCTGCTGCGCGCGCTGTATGCGCGCCGCCGCGAGGTCGCGATCGAGCCGGTCGCGCTCGGCGACGCCGAGGGCGAGCTGGATCTGCACCTGAACCTGCCGAACCCGACCGTCGCGACCGGCTCGACCGCGTTCATCGCGTCGGCCGAGGGCGCGCCAGGCTGGGAGGGGCAGCGATGGTCCGCGCGGACGGTGGTGCCGCTCACCACGCTCGACGTGCTCGTCGCACGGCACGGCCGGCCGGCGTTCGTGAAGATCGACGTCGAGGGCCTCGAGGACCGCGTGCTCGCGGGGCTGTCGGCGCCGGTGCCCGCGCTGTCCTTCGAGTTCACGACGATCCAGCGCGAGGTCGCGCTCGCGGGCCTGCGCCGGTGCGCGGCGCTCGGCGCATATCGCTTCGACGCGACCCTCGGCGAGGACCACGCGCTGGTCCACGGGCGCTGGCTGGACGCCGACACGATGGCCGACTGGCTCGCGTCGCTGCCGGCCGAGGCGAACTCGGGGGACGTGCACGCGGTGCTCGATCCGGCTCGCCTCGCCCGCTGACCGGCCCGCGGCCGGCTCCGCTCGGTGCACCGGGCCCGCGCGGGTCGGGTCGGCGTCGAGGACCGGCCGCCGCCCGGTTCCACGTCCGGCACCCGCCGTCGACGCGCCCCCACCGTTCGACCTACGATCGGCGCTCCGCCCACGCGAGGAGACACCCGCGATGTCCATGCCCCCGCCGCCCGACCCGCTCGCGGCCCACGCGGTCGCGCTCGCCGACAAGGTCGCGATCGTCGACGACCGGCCCGACGGCACGCTCGTGCGCTGGACCTTCGCCGAGCTGAACGCGCAGGCCAATCGTCTCGCGCACGCGCTCGCGGCGCTCGGCGTGAAGCGCGGCGACCGCGTCGTGTGGTGCGGCCAGAACTCGCCCGGCGTGGTGCGGATGGTGCACGCCGCGCGCAAGCTCGGCGCGGTCGCGGTGCCGCTCAACTACCGACTCACCGCCGAGGAGGCGCAGTACGTCGTCGACGACTCCGACGCGGTGCTCGCCTACGTCGACGCCGAGATGGCGCCCCTCTTCCACGAGATCCGCCCGCGCATCCCGAAGGTGCGCGAGGTGCTGGTGTACGGAGGCGCGCCGCTCGACGGCCAGCGCGACGTCGAGCCGCTCGTCGCCGCGGCGATCGACGCCGAGCCGCCGCCGGCGCCACCCGGCACCGTGACGCCGCAGGCGATGATCTACACGTCGGGCACCACCGGCCGGCCGAAGGGCGCGGTGCGCAACCCCCCCGACCGCGCGCAGCAGGCCGCGCTCCTCGAGCACATCGGCTACGGGCCCGACGACGTCTACATCACGACCGGGCCGCTGTACCACTCCGGACCGGGCAGCTTCATGAGCATCGCGCACACGCTCGGCAACACCGTGGTGCTGCAGCGCAAGTTCGACGCCGAGGACTGGCTGCGGCTGATCGACCGCTACCGCGCGACCACCACCTTCGGCGCGCCGGCGCCGGTGCGCATGGCCTGCGCGCTGCCCGCCGCGGTCAAGGCGCGCCACGACCGCTCCAGCATGAAGCGCTTCATCGCGAACGCCGCGCCGTGGTCGTTCGCGCTGAAGCAGGCCTACCTCGCCGACTTCCCCGCCGACTCGCTGTTCGAGGTCTACGGCTCGACCGAGCTCGGCGTGAACACCGTGCTGCGCCCCGAGGACCAGCTGCGCAAGCCCGGCTCCTGCGGCCGGCCCGCGCCGATGGTCGAGATCCGGCTCTACGACGACGAGGGCCGCGAGGTGACCGAGCCCGGCGTGCCCGGCGAGCTCGCGGTCCGCGCACCGAGCGTCTTCGCCGCGTACCACAACGCGCAGTCGAAGTTCGAGGAGGACCGGCGCGGCGACTTCCAGACCGTCGGCGACGTCGCGTACTTCGACGACGAGGGCTTCTACTACATCTGCGACCGCAAGAAGGACATGATCATCTCCGGCGGCGTCAACGTGTATCCGGCCGAGATCGAGGCGGTGATCGACGCGCACCCCGACGTGCACGACGTCGCGGTGATCGGCGTGCCGAGCGACGAGTGGGGCGAGAGCGTGCACGCGATCGTCGTGCCGCACGCGGGGCGCACGCTCGACGAGGCGGCGGTCGTCGCCTTCGCGCGCGGGCACCTCGCCGGCTTCAAGGTGCCGCGCTCGGTCGGCTTCGCGCAGGAGATCCCGCGCAACGCGTCGGGCAAGATCCTGAAGAAGGTGCTGCGCGAGCCGTTCTGGGCGGGGCGCAGGCAGAAGGTCTGACGCGCGAGGGGACACGCGATGGACGAGCCCGATGCCGACGCCGGCGGCACGCGCACCGTGGTGCGCGCGCTGCTCGCCCCGCACGAGGCGGGGGCCTGCGACACGGCCGTCGACTGGGTGGCGACGTGGCGCGCGATCGAGACGGCACCCGATGCGCCTCACGGCGCACTCGACCGCGCGCTGCTCGCCTCGGCGCGCGCCGAGCGCCTCGCCTGGGCGTTCCTGTGCGCCTACCAGGCGGCCATCCGCGACGCCTTCGCGCCCGCCGCGCCGCGCGGCGCGCTCGGCTCCTTCGCGGCGAACGAGGCCGGGCGCCGGATGACCGAGATCGCCACGCGCCTCGTTCTCGAGGGTCGCGCGCTTCGGCTCGAGGGCGCGAAGTCGTGGGTGCTGCGGGCGGCGGACCCGTTCTCGATCCACGTGCTCGCGCGTGCAGCGGACGGACCCGCGAGCGGCCCGGGCAGCCTCGTCGTGGTCACCGTGCGCAGCGACGCGCCCGGCGTGTCGCTGCACGAGGGCCGCCCGCAGTCGGTCGTCCCCGAACTGCCGCACGCGGCCGCGCGCTTCGACGGCGTCGCGATCGAGCCGGGCGCCGTGCTCGCCGGCGACGGCTACGCGGACCACGCGCGCCCGTTCCGGCTGGCCGAGGACCTCTGCCTCGCGGCCTGCGCACTCGCGTGGCTGCTCGGCGAGGCCGGCCGGCACCATTGGCCGGACGACTGGCGCCAGCGCGCGGTCGCGGCGGTCGTGATGCTGCGGGACGCCTATGCGCGGCGCTCGACCGACGCCGCGATCGAGGTGCTGGCCGCCGGCGCGCTGTCGCTCGCATCGAGCGTCGTCGACGCGGTCGACGACGCCTCCGACGGCGGCAGCTGGCCCGAGGCCTCGCGGGCCCGGTGGCGGCGCGATCGCGTGCTGCTCTCGGGCGCCGGCGGCGTCCGGCCCGAGCGTGCGCGCAGCGCCTGGAAGCGGCTCGGCGACGGGCGCTGAGGCACCGGCGCGCCGCCGCCGGCGCGGCACGACCCTGCACCCCGACGGGTGGCGCTCGCCGAAACGGCCGAGCTGGGTCATAGTGCGGCCCGCACCTGCCGATCCGCGCCGGAAACACGGCGTGCCCGAGGGCGCCGATACACGAGACCGACACCATGGGCGCTCGAGCCGCGTTCCCCGGCGCAACGACCCTCGACGAACGTCCCTGCCCCAAGGCCCGGCGCCGCGCCGCGGTCTCGGCCCACGCGCGCGCCTGCGACGCCACCGGCCTGTGGCAGATCGCCTCGACGCTCGTCCCGTACGCGCTCGCCTGGGCGGCCATCGGCGTCGTCGACGCGGGCCCCTGGGTCGCGATCGTCGCGACACCGCTGATCGCCCTGCTGATGCTGCGCGTGTTCGTGCTGATGCACGACTGCGGGCACCGCAGCCTGTTCGCGTCCGGCGCGCTCAACCAGGCCGTCGGCTTCGTGCTCGGCGTGATCTCCGGCATGCCCCAGTACGTCTGGTCGAAGCATCACGCCTACCACCACGCGACCAACGGCGACTGGTCGAAATACGGCGGTCCGCTCGGCGTCATCACGGTCGACGCGTACCTCGCGCGCAGTGAGGCCGAGCGTCGCCGCTATCGCCGCGCGCGGCACATCGCCAACGCACCGCTCGCGGGACTGATGTACCTCGCGATCAGCCCGCGGCTGAACTGGCTGCTGGGGACCGTGCGGCTGCTCGCGCACCTCGTGCGCTCGAAGCTCGCCGAGCCGGGCGTGCCCCTCGCCGTCCACGCGTCGCGCTTGCGCACCAAGGCCTGGGGCGCCCCGAAGGAGTACTGGCACATGACGTGGAACAACGTCGCCGTGCTGGCCTGGTGGGCGGCGATGTCGTGGGCGCTCGGGCCCGCGACCTTCCTCGGCGTGCACCTCGTCGCGACCGCGCTCGCCGGCGGCGGGGCGATCGTGCTGTTCACCGTGCAGCACAACTTCGAGCACTCGTACGCGAGCGCCACCGCCGACTGGGACGCCGACGACGCGGTCGTCCACGGCACCAGCATGCTGGTGCTGCCCGCATGGCTCAACTGGTTCACCGCGGACATCGCCTACCACCACGTCCACCACCTGTCGGCGGCCATCCCGAACTACCGGCTGGAGCGCTGCCACGCCGAGTGCGCCGAGCTCTTCACCGAGGTGAGGCGCCTGACGCTGCGCGAGGTGCCGGCCGCGCTTGGCTGCATCCTGTGGGACGTGCGCGAGCGCCGGATCGTGTCGGTCGAGGCGGCAACGGCGGGGCGCTAGCCGGGGGCGACCACGACGGCCGCCCGGGCGTGGTCAGCCCGCGTCGGCGACCTCTGCATCCCCCAGCGGACCATGCTGCTGCGCGCCGTAGACGTCCCGGTCGAAAGCCGAGCCGCTGCCGTGGGAGCCCCAGCGGCGCGGCATGCAGACCTTGATCGCGCGCACGCGGTCGAACGCGATCACCTGCACCCGGTCCCCGGGCATGTCGTAGAGCGCGCCGATGCGCTCGGGCGTCATCGCGGACGCGCCGAGCACCCTGCGATAGTTCGACTCGTCGTCGAACATGATGTCGATGGTGATCTGGAAAGGGCCCGCGTTCTTGCTGCGCAGCACGGTGGCCAGGTCCTGGATGCGGGGCATCACACGGTCTCCATGTGCACGGGGAACAGTGCGAGCGGGTCCGGCGTGTCCATCAGGTGATAGACGCTGAACTCGAACACCTCGCCCGCGGCGACGTCCGACGGCGAGAACGGGAACGCGAGGTTGCCCGCCGTGGTCTTCCGGCCGGGAAACGGACAGTGCAGCGTCGACGAGCGGGCGAGCGACAGCACGTGGCTGGCGAGTTCCTGCGTCCTCGCGACGACCTCGATCAGCAGGCCGACCTCGTGCGGCACGCGGTGGCGCTCGGGCTCGAGCGCGCCCAGTACGCCGTCGCGGCCGTAGACCCGGAAGTCGAGCGCGTAACCGGACTCGTCGACGTCGACGCCGAGGTTGCGGCGCACCGCGGCCCGCACCGCCTCCTCGATCACCGGCAGGTTCTCGATCACGGTGCGGTCGCGGATGCCGGCGACGGTGAACGCGCGGAAACCGAGGCTGCGTGCGCCTTCGAGCTTCACGGTCAGTTGCCGGGCCGGCAGGAAGCGCGAGCCGCTCACGCGCACCGTCTGCCGGTCCACCTGCTCGAAATGCGCGTCGCTCATGTCCACGTCGCCCTCGGGCTCGTAGAGCATCAGCGGATTGCTCTGCTCGTACATGGTGTGCGCGGCCACCGACTCCGGCGAGACGACGCGGTGGGGCGCGAGCGGGCGGATCAGGAAGTGGTCCCGGCGGATGGTGCCCAGCAGGCAGTCGTTGGGCGCGAGCGGCAGCGCGCACTGCGCGCCGCATTCCATGATCTTCGCCATGTGCAGCGCGAGGCCCGGGTCGTAGCCGCGCGCGATCGGCAGCGCGGCGTAGATCGCGGTGTCGCAGGCGCGGCCCGCGAGCACCACGTCGGCCCCCTGCGCCAGTGCGTGCGCCAGTGGCTCGGTGCCCATCTGCCCGACGATGCGCACGCTGTCGGTCACGGCCGATTCCGTCAGCTCGCCGACGTCCGGCATCGGGCGGATGGCCCCCGCACGCAGCGCGTCGAGCACCACGTGCCGGTCGATCTCCGAGGCGATGGTCGCGAGCTTGAAGTGCAGGCCGTGCGCGCGCGCCTCCTCGAGCAGCAATCCGCGAACGAGCGCCAGGTGCGGGTTGCCGCCGCCCATGCCGGCCGAGCCGATCACCAGCGGCACACCGGCCTCGCGCGCCTTGCGCAGCGCGTACGACAGGTCGCGCCGCACCTGCGCGTCGCGCACCAGCGACTGGCCGGCCCCGAGGTAGTACGGCCCCGGATCGGTGGAGCCGGCGTCGACGCCCATCAGGTCCGGGGCCGCGGCCACGCCGTGGTCGAGGCTCGCGAATTCGTAACCGTAGCCGAGCATGCCGTTGACGGCGACGATCCTGAGTTCTTCCATGTCGAGCCCTCCGATCAGGCCGCGCCGGCCGCGTGCGTCGGCGGGCGCAGCGAATGGAACGGCGTCCCGCGCTGGTAGGCGCAGCCCGCGCGCAGCAGCAGGGGCTCGCGCCACCACGCGGCCTCGAGCTGCACGCCGACGGGCAGGCCGTCCGGCGTCAGCCCGCAGGGCAGCGACAGGCCCGGAATGCCGCCGAACGCGCCGGCGTAGGTGTTGCGCGTGGCGGCCCGGGTGGCCTCCAGCAGGTTGTGGCCGTCCTCGATCGGCGGTGCCTGCGTCGGCGTGGTCGGCGACAGCAGCAGGTCGACGTCGGCGAACAGCCGGCGCAGCGCCAGCCGCCAGCGGCGCGCGTAGTCGACGGCCTCGGCGTACTGCAGGCCGGTCACCGAGAAGCCGTTGCGCATGCGCTCGACCACCGAGGCGGTGATCGTCTCGGGCGCGTTCTGCAGCCGGTCGCGGTACACGTGGCAGGCGTCGGCGAACACCATGTTCGTCATGTGGAGGTGCGCCTCGATCGCCATCGGCACGTCGACGTCGACGAGCACGGCGCCCAGTCGCTCGAGCTCGCGTGCAGCGGCCATCACCGCGTCGCCGACCGCGGGCTCCACCTGCTCGAAGAAGTGCTGGCGCGGCATGCCGACGCGCAGGCCCGCGACGCCCGCGTCGAGTTGCCCGAGGACGTCGGGCATCGCGACGTCGACGCTGGTCCGGTCGGCCTCGTCGTAGCCGGCAATCACGGCGAAGATCGCCGCCACGTCGCGCGCCGAGCGGGCGATCGGGCCGATCGTGTCGTGGCCCTCGCTCACCGGCACCGAGCCGCGGCTGGGCACGCGTCCCAGCGTGGGCCGCAGGCCGGTGACGCCGTTGAGCGCGGCCGGCAGCCGCACCGAGCCGCCGGTGTCGCTGCCGAGCGAGCCGGTGCACATGCCGGCGGCCACGCTCGCCGCCGAGCCGCCGCTCGAGCCACCGGGAATGCGGTCGGGCGCCCAGGGGTTGCGGCACTGCCCGCCCACGGCGCTGTACGACCGCGAGCCGAACGCGAGCTCGGCCATGTTCGCCTTGCCGACGATCGTCGCGCCGGCGGCGCGCAGGCGCGCGACCACCGGCGCGTCCTGCGTCGCCACGTTCCCGCGCAGGAAGGCGGCGCCGGCCGTGGTGGGCCGGCCCGCGACGTCGATGTTGTCCTTGATCGAGACCGTCATGCCGTGCAGCGGTCCGAGGCTGCGGCCTTCGGCGGCGGCCCGGTCCGCCGCGTGCGCGCACGCCATCGCGTCGTCGTGGAAGATCGAGATCAGCGCGGCGAGCGACGGGTTCAGTCGCGCCGCGGTGTCGAGCTGCGCGGCGGTCCTCGCCGCGCTGTCGCCGGGGATGCTCATGCCGTCGCCTCCGCGTCGAGCCGGGCCATCGTGTCCTCCACCCACTTCGGGCGGCGCAGGTGGTGCGTGGTCGCCTGCTGGTAGTGCGCACCCAGGGCCAGCACCCGGGCATCGTGCCAGCGCGGGGCCACGAGCTGGATGGCGGCCGGCAGGCCGTCGACCGAGAAGCCACAGGGCACCGACAGCGCGGGGGTGCCCGCCATCGCCCAGGCGTAGGTGAAGCGCGAGAGCTCGCGCGTCGTCTCGAGCATCCTCGCGGCGTCGGTGTGCAGCGGCGCCGTCACCGGGCAGGTCGGCATCAGCAGGACGTCCACATCGGAGAAGGCGTCGTCGAGCGTGCGCAGCCAGCGCTCCTTGAACCGCATCGACTCGGCGTAGCCGGGGGCGTCGAAGCGCTGGCCGTACCGCAGCCGCTCGAGCACGTCGACCCCGAACGTGCCGGGCGCATTCGCCAGCCGCTCGGCGTGGTGGGCCGCGGCGTCGGCGTGCACCATCGGCATCAGGTGCTTCTGGGTGGCCTCCACGCCCGGCAGCGTCACGTCGCAGACGTGCACGCCCAGGCACAGCAGGTCCTCGATGGCTGCGCGCACCAGACGCTCGACCTCCGGCTCGAGGCCGGCGAAGCACCAGCGTGCCGGCACGCCGATCCGCATGCCCTCGACGCCGCGCGCGAACTCCCGGGCCCAGCTCGTCACTGGCCGGTCGACGCAGCAGGGATCGTCCGTGTCGTGGCCGGCGATGACCTCGTGCACGTCCGCCACCTGCGCGACGGTGCGGGCGAGCGGGCCGATCGTGTCGTGCGCGTCGCTGACCGGGAAGCAGCCGGTGTTGGGCACGGCGCCGTGCGTCGGACGCAGGCCCGCCACGCCGTTGAGCGCGGCCGGGATGCGGATCGAGCCGCCGGTGTCGGTGCCGAGCGAGACGTCGCACAGGCCCGCGGCCACGCTCGCGCCGGAGCCGCCGCTCGAACCGCCCGGGATCGCATCGGTGTTCCAGGGGTTGCGGCCCAGGCCGTGGTGCGGATTCTGCGTCGTGCCCCCGAAGGCGAACTCGTGCAGGTTGGCCTTGCCGACGATCAGCGCGCCCGCGCGCTTCAGGCGCTCCACCACCACCGCGTCCTTCTCGGGCACGTGGTCCCTGAAGAACGCCGAGCCCATGGTCGTCGTCCAGCCGGCGGTGTCGATGTTGTCCTTCAGGCTCACCGCGAGCCCCGCCGCCGCAGGCAGGCCGCCGCGCTCGAGCCGCGACGCGAGCGCCTGCGCGTCCTCGGCGAGCCGGGGGTTGAGCGAGATCAGCGAGCGCAGCGCCGGGTCGATCGCCTCGGCCGCGCGCGCGATGTGCCGCGCGCGCGCCCGGATGTCGCCGCGACTCATGCGACCGTGATCGGCGTGAGGTCCTGGAACCACGACTGCGCCTGCACGAAGCCCCTGACCTTCGGACTCAGCGCGCGCGGATTCAGGTCGTGCGCGGCGAACAGGAACAGCGCGTTGTCGACCACGTACGCGTGGGCACGCTGCATCATCGCGGTCTGCCGGGCCGGGTCCATCTCCGCCTGGATCTGCGAGAACAGCTTGTCCATCTCGGGATTGCTGTGCCGGCTCCAGTTGACGCCGGCGGGATTCGCCTGGTCCGTCTGCAGGATGCGCGCGAACGTGCGGAACGGATCGTGCGTCGGGTTGGAGATGTTCAGCGCGTGGCAGCCGCGGCTCGGCGGCGCGCCGGAGCCCGCCCGCCAGGCCTCGATCAGCGCCTGCCACTCGAACACCTCGAACTGCACGTCGATGCCGATCTCGCGCAGGTTCTGCTGCAGGAACTCGTTCATCGCGAGCGGCTGCATCTGGCCCGAGCCGCTGCTGGAGATCGCGACCTTCGTGCGCAGCGGGTTCGTGCGGCTGAACCCGGCCTCGGCCATGAGCTTGCGCGCGGCGTCGGGGTTGTGCTCGAGCTTGAAGGTCGGCGCGCCGTACCAGGGGTGGCCCTGGGTCACGAGGCCCTGCCCTTCGGCCATCAGCCCGCCGAGCAGGATCTTGAGGCCGGCGCGGTCGATGCCGAGGTTGGCGGCCCGGCGCACGCGCACGTCGGTCCAGGGCGACTCCGGGATCTGCGCCAGGAACCAGGTCCAGTGGTGCGGGTAGACGTTGGTGACGAGCTGGAAGCCGGCGGCCTTCAGCGACGCCGCGGCGTCGGGCGGCGGGGCCTCGATGAAGTCGACCTGCCCGGAGCGCAGCGCGGCCACGCGGGCGTTCGGATCGGGGATCGGCAGCAGCGTGAGGCGGGCGGCCTTGGGTACGCGCGCCTTGTTCCAGTAGTCGGCGTTGCGCACGAGCACCGCCCGCTCGCGCTGGCTGTACGACTCCATCTTCCAGGGGCCCGTGCCCACCGGCTTGTTCAGGTAGGCCGTCCAGTCGCGGCCGGCGGCCTCCCAGGCACCCTTGTGCACGATCCCGATCCAGGGCATCGCGTAGGGCAGCGTGGAGTCCACCACCTCGGTCTCGAGCCAGAAGGTCCGGCCTTCGGCCCCCCAGCCGCGGATCTTCGGCAGCTGGATCGCCGCCTGACCGAACGCGCGCTGGTCGAACCAGGCGGCATCGCGCTTCAGCGCCCGGTCGAAGCTGAAGACGACGTCCTCGGCCGTCAGCACGTGCCCGTCGTGGAAGCTCACACCCTCGCGGATCGTGAACAGCCATCGCCTCGGGTTGGCCGGGTCGGTCTTCCACGTGGTGGCCAGGTTCGCCGCGAGCGGCGCGGACTGGTCGGCCCGGGTCAGGTCCCACGAGACGAGCTGGTCGTACAGCGTCACGCCCATGAAGCGGGCGCCCTCGGCGCCCTGGTCGGGGATCCCGTTGGGCAGCGGGACGGTGGCGACCGTCATCGCGACGCGGAGCGAACCGCCGGGCGCCTGGGCGTGGACGAGGTCCAGGCCGGCGAGGGTGGTGCCGAACGAGGCGGCGCCGGCGATCAGGACGTCGCGGCGATGGGGGTTGAAGGACACGGGTCGGACTCCTTGGGTGAACGTGGTCCCGGGTGCCGGAACGGCCTGCTCGGACGACCCGGACCCGTGGCCGCCGATTGCAGCACAAGTGTTGCCAACAACTTCGAACGGACATGGGCGGGGGCACGCGGTGATGCGCGGCACCACGACCCGCCCCGGACACCAATGTCCATCGATCGATGCGGCGTCGCCCGATGATGCGCCCGGCGATCGCAAATTGGTAGGGCTCGGCGTTTCGGCAAGTTGATGGTACAACTTCGAACCGAGGCCGCCGGCAGCGCGGCGGGGGTCCCGAAGGCCCGGCTTATGATCCCGGGTGCGGGCACGCCCACGCCGCGCCGCGCGTGCGGCCCGACGCCCGACCTGTCGCACAACGCCCTTCCCGCCTTCGACGGCCATGCCTTCCGGACACCGCATCGACGCTCCGAGTTCCCGCCCGCGCCCCCGCCGCCACCCGCCGCGGATCGCGGCGGCCGAACCCCGATGAACATCGGGGCACGGCGCGGCGCGCCCGGCCGCACGGGCGCCGCGAAGCCGCGTGCCATCAAGCCGCGCGCCCCCGCGGCTCGCCCGGGTCTCGCCGCGGGCGCGTCCCGCGCGATCGCGCGGCCGGCAGCGCTCTACAGGCAGGTCGTCGAGGCGCTGCGCCGCGACATGCTCGAAGGCGTCTATCCGGTGGGCACGCACCTGCCGACCGAGGAGGAGCTGAGCGCGCGCTTCTCGGTCAGCCGCAACACGGTGCGCGAGGCCCTGAAGGAGCTGCGCAATCACGGGCTGGTGGTGTCGCGCCGCGGCTCGGGGACGACGGTCGCACGCCTCGACACGCCGGCCACCTACGTGCACGACACCGGGCTGCTCGGCGACCTCTACCAGTACTCGCGCACCCGCTGGGCCTATACGGTGGAGGTGAAGGCGATCGACGAAGCGATGGCGAGGATGCTCGAGACGACGCCTGGCGAGGCGTGGCTGAGCATCGCGGGCTTTCGCTACGCCGAGAACGAGGCCACGCCGACGTTCTGGACGCAGGCCTGGCTGCACCGCGACTACGCCGGCATCACGCGGCTGCTCGCACGCGGCATCCCGATCTACCAGCTGATCGAGGACATGTACGGCGACACCTTCTCCCAGGTCGACCAGCTCATCCGCGGCCAGACCGCGCCGGAGCACGTGCTCGGCCCGCTGGGGCTCGCACCCGGCAGCCCGGTGATCGAGATCGCCCGCACCTACCGGATCGCCACCGGCCGGATCGTCGAGGCATCGAGCAACCTCTATCCGGTGAACCAGTTCAGCCTGAACATCCGGCTGCGCCGCAGCGTCGGCGCCTGAGCGCCGCGCCGCTCACAGCAGCCCGGCCACCTCGGCGGCGATCTGCCGCGTGCCGTCGGTGCCGCCGAACTCGAAGGGCCGCACGCGGCCTTCGCCGAACACCCGGTCGACCGCCTCCTCCAGCGCGGCGGCCGCCCGCGCGAGGCGCGCATCCCCGTGCCGCTCGGCGAGCCAGTCGAGCATCATCGCCGCCGACAGGATCGTCGCGGTCGGGTTGGCCCGCCCCTGCCCCGCGATGTCGGGCGCGGAGCCGTGGCAGGGCTGGAACAGCGCGTGGCGATCGCCGATGTCGCCGGACGGCGCCATGCCCATGCCGCCGACCAGCGCCGAGGTCTGGTCGCTGATGATGTCGCCGAACATGTTCTCCATCACCATCACGTCGAACGTCCAGGGGCGACGCACCAGGTCGAGCGCGGTCGCGTCGACGTAGTGGTGGCGCGCCTCGATGCCGGGATGCCGGCCCGCGACCTCGTCGAACACCCGGCGGAAGAAGGCCATCGACACGAACACGTTGGCCTTGTCGACGCAGGTCACGCTCGGGGCGCGCTCGGTCGGCCCGCCGCCCCGGGCCGCCCGCCGATGCGCGCGCCGCGCGGCGAGCCGGAACGCGAAGTCCTGCACGCGTTCGCTGCCGGCGCGGGTGATGACCATCGTGTCCCGCGCCTCGCGGTCGTCGATCACCAGGCCCTTGCCGCGCGAGGCGAACAGCCCCTCGGTGCTCTCGCGCACGACCACCAGGTCGATGTCGCGGGCGCGCGGGTCGGCGAGCGGCAGCGGCACGCCCGGGATCGCCCGCACCGGCCGCACGCCCGCGTACAGGTCGAGCGCCACGCGCAGGTCCAGCTGCGGCGCGATCTCGGTCCCGTCGGGATATCGGATGTCGGGCCAGCCCATCGCGCCGAACAGGACGGCGTCGGCCTCGCGGCAGGCCGCCAGCGTCGCGTCCGGCAGGGCCACGCCGGTCTCGCGGTAGTGGTGCGCGCCGGCCGGATGCGCGTCGAGGCGCAGCGCCGCGCCCGCCGCCGAGACCGCCCGCTCCAGCAGCGGGATCGTCGCCTCGATCACGTCGGGCCCGATGCCGTCGCCGGGCAGCACCGCGATGCGATAGGTCGGTGTCGTCATGCCGCGCTCCTCGTGCCGCCCGACGGCCACGCGCGTGTCGCGCGGACCGTCACCGCCCCGCCCCGCCGACCACGCCGTCGGTGTCGGCGCCCATCGCCGAGCACACGCGCTGGTCGAGCCGCTCGCCGTTGATGCGGATCGGGTTCGCGAGCACGCGGAAGTCGGGCCGCTCCGGATGCGGCACGTTCCGGATCATGCCGTTGGCCTGCAGGAACGGGTTCTCCAGCGCCTCGGCGAGCTCGTAGACCGGCGCGGCCGGCAGCCTGCCCGCGATCGTGCGCATCCACTGCGCGGTGGTGGCCGTGCGGAACGCCGCGTCGAGCACTTCGGTCAGCGGCCCGCGGTGGGCCTGCCGCGCCTCCGGGGTCGCGAAGCGCGGATCCGCGTCGAGCTCCGGACGCCCGAGGATCGAGAGCAGCGCGGACCAGAACTTGGGCGTCAGGCACATCACGAAGATCCAGCCGTCCGCGGTCGGGAAGGTCTGCACCGGCGCCACCGAGAAGTGCGCGCTGCGCGGCTGGCGCGCGGGCGAGTGGCCTTCGTTCAGGTACCAGATCGCCGCGTAGCCGAGCTGGTGCAGCGCGACGTCGAACAGGCAGGTGTCGACGTCGCAGCCCTCGCCGGTGGCGCGGGCACGCAGCAGCGCCGACAGCAGGCCGACCATCGCCGTGAGGCCGGTGGTGTGGTCGATCATCGACGGCGCGCCGATGCGGGTGGGCGCGCCGTCCGGCTCGCCGCACAGGCTCATCAGCCCGGACTCGGCCTGCATCATGTAGTCGTAGCCGGGCCAGGCCGCGCGCTCGTTGTCGCGGCCGTAGGCCGACAGGTGCACGCAGACGATCGACGGCCTGATCCGCGACAGCGTCGCGTGATCGAGCCCCAGCTTCGCCGGCAGGTCGCCGCGCAGGTTGTTGAGGACCACCTCGGCGCCCGCGACCAGCCGCTCGAGCGCCGCGCGCCCGTCGGGGCTGCGGATGTCGAGCGCGATGCTGCGCTTGTTCATGTTCCAGGTCTGGAAATACTCGCTGTCGGCCTCGCCGAGCAGGAACGGCCCGGTGCGCCGCGCAGGGTCGCCGCCGCTGGTGGCGTTCTCGACCTTGATCACGTCGGCGCCGAGGTCGGCGAGGAACATCGAACCGTAGGGCGCCGCGCCGAACTGTTCGATCGAGACGATGCGGATGCCTTCGAGGGGCTTCAAGGGGAGTCCTCCGTGGGAGCCGGGTGCCGCGGCATTCGCGCCGCCTTCATTCGGGGTCGATCCGGAAGCGGGTGGCGTGCTCGAACCGGTCGGCCGGATACAGGCCGACGGCGATCATCGCGACCCGGTCGCGCGTGTCCAGGTAGCTGCGCGCGATCTCGAGCGCGGGCGCGCCGGCGCGGGCCCGCAGCGCGCGCCCGTCGGCGCGACCGAGGATCACCGCGCGGATCCGCTGGCGGACCTCGGCGAGCCGCACGCCGTGGTGCCGCTCGATCAGCGCATGCACCGGCACCTCGCCGCCGTCGATGCGACGGAGCACGTCGGCATGCTCCGGCCGCACGTACACCGACATCACCGCGACCGGCCGCTCGGCATCGGCGCCGAAGCGCAGCAGACGCGCCTCGTGCCACTGCTGGCCGACCTTCATCGGCAGTCGCTCGGCGAGCGCGTCATCCGCGATCACCTCGCGCAGCCCGAGGGTCCGCATCCGCGTCGCCTCGAAGAACTGGATCAGGTCGCGCAGCGTGCCGACGCCGTGCAGCAGCGGCTGCGCGGGCGCGCGAGCCCGTACCGAGGTGCCGATGCCGGCTCGGGCCGCGACGAGGCCGCGCTGCTTGAGCTCGCGCAGCGCCTCGCGCACCGTGTGCCGGCTCGCGTCGAAGCGCGCCTGCAGCTGCGCCTCGGTGGGCAGCAGGCTGCCGACCGGGAAGCGCCCGGCGGCGATCTCGTCGGCGAGAACGCGGGCCAGCGCCGCGTAGCGCGGGCCGGAGAACGCCGTCGCGGCGGGAATCGGATTGACCTTGGGGCGAGCCACCCGGGATATTATCCGTACATTCGGACAAACCGCCCGCCACCGGACCGATTCCCGCCATGCACCTGCCCGAGAAGACCCTGCTCGTCGACGTCGCCCCCCGCGACGGCCTGCAGAGCCTGCCCCGCTGGGTCGACACCGACGACAAGGTCTGGCTGTGCGACCGCCTGTCCGAGCTCGGCATGCCGGTGATCGAGGTGGCGAGCTTCGCGCACCCGCGGGTCGTGCCGAACATGCGCGATGCCGAGGAGGTCTTCGCGCGGATCCGCCGCCGCCCGGGCGTCGTCTACCGGGGGCAGGCGCCGAACGCGCGCGGCGCGCACCGCGCGGTGGACGCGAAGGTGGGCGAGCTGCTCGGCCTGATCACCGCGAGCGAGACCTACACGCGCCACAACCAGAACATGGGCAACGACGAGGCGGTCGAGCAGAACCTGCTGTCGTTCCAGGTCGCCGAGCGCAACGGCATCCCGTTCGTGATGGCGATCGGCATGGCGTTCTGGTGCCCGTACGAAGGCCCCGTCGCCGAGGATCGCGTGGTCGACCTGGTGCGACGGTTCCGGAATGCCGGGATCCGGCGCCAGTACCTGGCGGGCTCGCTCGGCATGGAGGACCCGGCCCACGTGAACCGCCTGTTCGCGCGCCTGTACCGGGAGGTGCCCGACGTCGAGCTCGGCTTCCACGTCCACAACCTGTCGGGCATGGCGACCGCCAACATCCTCGCCGCGCTGGACGCGGGGGTGCACTGGCTCGAGGGCGCGATCTGCGGCATCGGTGGCGGCATGGCGATCCCCGAGAGCGTCGGATCCTGCGGCAACTTCCCGACCGAGGACCTGGTGACGATGCTCGAGGAATGCGGTGTCTCCACCGGGCTCGACCCGCTCGCCGTGCAGCGGGCGGCGCACGAGATCGGCGCGCGCCTCGACATCCCGGTGCGCAGCCACCGCGGCGCCGGCGCGACGCGGGAGATCATCCTGCGCAAGGCGCGCGAGAATCCCAACGATCCGCACGTGCGGAGCTGACGCGCGCGGACCACCGCGCCCGGGCGCCGCGGCGCCCGCCCCCACAGGAGGAGACCCACCATGTTCCATCGCATCGCGGCCGCCCTGCTCTGCCTCGCGGCGCTGGCGTCGGCCCCGGCCGGCGCGCAGACCCCGGCCGGCTATCCGAACCGTCCGGTCAAGCTCGTCGTGCCCTTCCCCACCGGACAGGCGACCGACGTCGCGGCGCGGCTGGTGGCCGAGGCCCTGTCGCGCGAGTGGGGCCAGCAGGTGGTGGTCGAGAACAAGGGCGGCGGCGCGGGCGTGCCGGGCATGGTCTACGGCCGCGACCAGGCCGCCGACGGCTACACGCTGGTGATGGGGACCAGCGCGGTGCTGGTCGTCAATCCGGCGATCATCGACAAGCTGCCGTACGACCCGATGAACGACTTCGTGCTGATCGGTCCGGTCTTCCGCAACCCGCTGATCGTGGTGGCCAGCGAGTCCTCGCCGATCCGGTCGATCAAGGACCTCGTCGACGCCGCCAAGAAGCAACCGGGCAAGCTGCAGTGGGGCTACCCCGGGGCCGGCACGACGCAGCACCTGACCGGCGAGCTGTTCAAGCAGGTCGCCGGCATCGACGTCCAGGGCGTGATGTACAAGGGCAGCGCCGCGGTGGTCACCGACATGCTCGGCGGACACATCCAGCTCGCGATCGACGGCGTGCCCGCGCACCTCGCCCAGATCAAGGCCGGAAAGATCCGGGCCCTGGCGTCCACCGGCGCGGCACGCGCACCGCAGCTGCCCGACGTGCCGACGATCGCCGAGCTCGGCTACCCGGGCTTCTCCGGCGAAGGCTGGGGCGGTGTCGTCGCGCCGAAGGGCACGCCGGCCGACGTGGTGGCCAAGGTCGCGCGCGACCTGCGCAAGGTGCTGTCGGACCCGGCGATGCAGCAGCGCATCGTCGACGCCGGACTCGTCGTCGACAACATGCCGCGCGACCAGTGGCTCGCGTTCGCGCGGCAGACGTACGAGCAGTGGGGCGAGGTCGCGCGGAAGAACAACATCAAGGCGCAGTGAAGGCGCCACGGGACGCGTCTCCCCGACGCGGCTTCCGCAAACGAAAAACGCCGGCTCCTCTCGGAACCGGCGTCATCCTGAATCTGGTTGCGGGGCAGGATTCCGCGTTTGTCTGCGCCTGGGCAAGCGGGTCTCCAGGCGATGACCTCCCCGCGCCAGGCGCTTTGGGGTCGCGACAGGATTTGCCAGAATTTGCCTGACGGGTAAAATTTTGACTAAATCCAAAATCATCCAAAATCGTCATGGCCGACTCCAGCATCTTCCATCGCCCGGAGTACGCCGGCATGCTGGCGCAGCAACTGCTCAGCCCCGGTCCACTCGACCAGGCACTACGCTCGGGCGTCTTCCTGTCGGGCATCCGCCGAATCGGCAAGACGACCTTCGTCCGGCAGGACCTGACCCCCGCGCTGCAGGACCGAGGCGCGCTCACGCTCTACGTCGACCTGTGGACGGACCGATCGCGCCCGCCGATGGCGCTGATGAGGGACGCAGTCCGACAGGCCATCGCCAGCCTCGTTCAGCCCGGCTCGTCCCTCCTCGACCGGCTCCGGAAGACCAAGGGCGTGAACTTCGGCGCGGCCGGCTTTTCCTTTGGAATCCAGCTGGACACGCTGGGAGAGGCCGGCGGGGCGTCCCTCGCCGACGTCTTCGTCGAGCTCGTCCGAAAGGCCGAGGGCGACGTCGTGCTGATCATCGACGAAGTGCAGCAGGCCGTCGCCACGCAGGACGGTCAGGACATGCTCTTCGCCCTCAAGGCCGCCCGGGACACCGTCAACACGGCGACCGACCTTCCCGGCAAGTTGCTCATCGTCGGCACCGGATCCCACAAGTCGCTCGTCACGGACATGGCCACGCGCCGATCGCAAGCCTTCGCCGGCGCCCACACGGCCTCCTTCGAGCCGTTGGGGAAGGCGTACGTCGAATGGTTCCTGCGCCGCATCGAGGCCGCCAACCTGGTTCCTCCTCCCGTGGACGCGGCGTTCGAAGGCTTTCAGCGGATGGGGCACCGGCCCGAGGAACTGTCCAAGGCGATCCGCCAGTTCCAGGACGAGGTGGCCGCCGGCCGGAGCGTCGATCCGGCCATGTCGTTCGCCACGATATGCGCGACCATCGCCACGAACGCGGCCGACATCGAAATCCGGACGATCGAAGACGCAGGCGAACTCGCCGTTCTCGCGTTCTCGCGCATCGCAGGAGGCCAGAACCGCGGCCTGTACGCAACGGACACGCTCGCCGCGTTCTCCCGCGAGCTCGGCCGGGAGATCTCGACGAACGACATGATCCCGGTGATCGACAAGCTCGTGGCCGCGAACCTGATCCTGCGACGCGGACACGGCCAGTTCGAAGTCGCGGATCCGTTCGTCCAGCGAGCGTGGGCCCAGCACATGCAGATGCGCCAGGCCCTGACGCCGCCTCCCGCCCCTTCGGCGATGGACGCGAAGAACTGACTCGCTCGGCCGGTCGAGTCGCACGATACGACCCTCGAACCACTCCGGAGTCCGCCATGAAAATCGTCAAGTGCGGCAAGAAGGGCCGGGTGACCATCCCCCGGGCCGTGCTCGACCGACTCGGCATCGTCGAGAACACGCCCATGCTGCTCGACGTCACCGACGACGGCGCGATCGTGCTGCGCCAGGCAGCGGTGCTGCCGGTCGAGACCTACAGCGACGCGCGCATCGCCGAGTTCGAGCGCGAGGGCGCGGTCGGCGGCGACGATCGCGCCGCCGCGCGCGCTGCTCGATTGCGGGACCGAAACTACCAAAGAAAAACGCCAGCCCCTCTCGGAACCGGCGTCATCCTGAATCTGGTTGCGGGGGCAGGATTTGAACCTGCGACCTTCGGGTTATGAGCCCGACGAGCTGCCAGACTGCTCCACCCCGCGTCTGGAGCCGATGACTATAGCACGTTCCGACCGCACCCCGCAAACCGTCGGCGTGGCCGCACGGCGTTCGCTGCTACACTCGATCGCACACCCCTTCCCTGCACGCGCATGAAGTTCTGCTCGGCCTGCGGCCACGACGTCGTCCACGAGGTGCCCGCCGGCGACAACCGCCCGAGGTACTGCTGCCGGCAGTGCGGCACGATCCACTACCAGAACCCGAAGATGGTGGTCGGCACGGTCACGGTGTGGGAGGACCGCGTGCTGCTGTGCAAGCGCGCGATCGAGCCGCGCTACGGCTTCTGGACGCTGCCCGCGGGCTTCATGGAGAACGGCGAGACCACCGCCGAGGGCGCCGCGCGCGAGACGCTCGAGGAGGCGGGCGCGCGCATCGAGCTCGGGCCGCTGTTCTCGCTGATCGACGTGCCGCACGTCGAGCAGGCGCACCTCTTCTACCGCGCGACGCTGCTGCACCTGGACTTCGAGCCCGGGCCGGAGAGCCTCGAGGCGCGGCTGTTCACCGAGGCCGAGATCCCCTGGGACGACATCGCGTTCCGCACCGTCGGCCAGACGCTGCGCTGGTTCTTCGAGGATCGCCGCGCGGGTTCGTACGCCCTCCACACCAGCGCGATCCGCTACGTGCCGCGCCCCTCGGCCTGAGGCGAGCCCGCCGCGCATGCTGACCTGGGTCGAGCCCGGCCGAAGGCTGCCCGACGCGTCGCGTGCGATGCGCGAGCCGAACGGTCTGCTCGCCGCCGGACGCGACCTCTCCCCGCAGCGCCTGCTCGAGGCCTACCGCGGCGGCATCTTCCCCTGGTACACCGCGGGGCAGCCGGTGCTGTGGTGGTCGCCCGATCCGCGGATGGTGCTGTTCCTCGACGAGTTCAAGCTGTCGCGCTCGCTGTCCAAGACACTGCGGCGCATCCGACGCGAGGGCAGCTGGCGCGTCGAGCTCGATCGCGACTTCGAGGCGACGATGCGGATGTGCGCGCAGCCGCGCCCCGACCAGGACGGCACGTGGATCACGCCGGACATCGTCGCGGCCTACGTCGGGCTGCACCGGATGGGGCACGCGCACTCGGTCGAGGTGCACGAGGGCGATGTCCTGGTCGGCGGCCTGTACGGCGTGTCGATCGGCCGGATGTTCTACGGCGAGTCGATGTTCGCGCGTCGCCCGGACGCCTCGAAATGTGCGCTCGCGGCGCTCGTCGCGCTGCTGCGCGAGCACGATTTCAGCGTGATAGACTGCCAGCAGGCCACGTCGCACCTCGCATCCCTCGGTGGCCGCGAGATCCCCCGCGACGCGTTCCTGGACCGGGTCGCCCATCTCACCGCGCAGCCGCCACCCGACTGGTCCGCGATGAAGGTGGACATCCCGGACGTATGAGCAGCACTCGGGCAGGCACGTGACGCATCTCAAGGAACTGCCGTTCTCGGCGCTCCAGTTCTACGCGACAGCACCCTATCCGTGCAGCTACCTCGCGGGGCACCAGGCCCGCTCGCAGGTCGCCACCCCCAACCACCTGATCAACGCGGACGTCTACTCCGAGCTCGTGCGCTCGGGGTTCCGCCGCAGCGGCATCTTCACCTACCGCCCGCACTGCGACGGCTGCCGCGCCTGCGTGCCGGTGCGCGTGCCGGTCGCCGCGTTCGTGCCCGACCGCAGCCAGCGCCGCGCGCAGAAGAAGCACGCCGACCTGCGAACGCTGGTCGCACGGCTCGGCTTCGCGCCGGAGCACTACGCGCTCTACCTGCGCTACCAGTCGACGCGGCATGCCGGTGGCGGCATGGACCACGACAGCCGCGAGCAGTACGCGCAGTTCCTGCTGCAGAGCAAGGTCAACACGCGGCTGGTCGAGTTCCGCGACGGCGACGGCACGCTGCGGATGGTGTCGATCATCGACCTGCTCGACGACGGTCTGTCCTCGGTCTACACCTTCTTCGATCCGGACGTGCCGCACGCGAGCTACGGGACCTACAACGTCCTGTGGCAGATCGAGCAGTGCAAGCACCTCGGCCTGCAGTACCTGTACCTCGGCTACTGGATCGCGCAGAGCCCGAAGATGGCGTACAAGGCGCGCTTCCGCCCGATCGAGCAGCTGGTCGGCGGCCAGTGGCAGGCGCTCGACGCCGACTGATCCGATCCGCCGGGTCGCGCCCGGCTCCGCCTTCCCGTCCGCCTTCGCCGACATGTTCCCGCTCCCGTACGCACTCGCGCGCCCGCTGCTGTTCGCGATCGACCCGGAGCGCGCGCACGACCTGACGCTCGCCTCGCTCGACGCGCTCGCCGCGACGGGCGCGCTGCGCGCGGCGGCCGGCGCGCGCGTCGACGATCCGGTCGAGCTGCTCGGGCTGCGCTTCGCGAACCGCGTCGGCCTCGCCGCCGGGCTCGACAAGAACGGCGCGCACGTCGACGCGCTCGCGCAGATGGGCTTCGGCTTCGTCGAGGTCGGCACGGTCACGCCGAAGCCGCAGCCGGGCAACCCGAAGCCGCGGATGTTCCGGCTGCCCGAGGCCGATGCGCTGATCAACCGCATGGGGTTCAACAACCTCGGGCTCGACGCGTTCGTCGCGAACGTGCAGCGACGCCGCTCGGAGCTGCCGCTCGGCCTGAACATCGGCAAGAACGCGGCCACGCCGATCGAGCGCGCGACCGACGACTACGTCGAGGGGCTGCGCCGCGTGTGGCCGCACGCGTCGTACGTGACGGTGAACATCTCGTCGCCGAACACCAAGAACCTGCGCCAGCTGCAGGGCGGCGACGAGCTGTCGGCGATGCTCGCCGCGCTCGGGCGCGAGCGCACGACGCTGCGCCGCTCGACGAAGCGCGAGGTGCCGATGCTGGTGAAGATCGCGCCCGACCTCGACGACGCGCAGCTCGAGGCGATCGCGCGGGTGCTGGTCGAGCAGTCGGTCGACGGCGTGATCGCGACCAACACCACGGTCTCGCGCGACGCGGTGAAGGGCATGCGGCACGCCGACGAGGCCGGCGGCCTGTCGGGCGCGCCGGTGCGCGCGGCGAGCGATCGGGTGATCCGCGCGCTGCGGGCGGTGCTGCCGTCGCGCTATCCGATCGTCGGCGTCGGCGGCGTGATGTCGGGCGACGACGCGCGCGCGAAGCTCGACGCGGGGGCCGACGTCGTGCAGCTCTACACCGGGCTCGTCTACCGGGGGCCCGCGCTGGTCGGCGAGTGCGCGCGTGCTTTGAAGGCGCAAGCGGCCGACGCCGGTCGGTCGCGCGCCGCGGGGCGGGCCTCGAAGGCCGCGACGCGCACCGGCTGACGCCCGCCCTCGGCCGGCGACGTTTCCGCGGAAACGTGCGGCGGCACGGACCGCGGGTGCGAGGACCGGCCCGCGGACGCCGCCGCGCCCCGCGGCTCACTCCGGATCGACCCGCCCGAGCCGGCGCGCGGCCGCGTTGAGTCTCACCTGTTGCCCGTGCGGCGTCGCCTCGGCCGCGGTGCGCCAGGCCTCGCGCAGGCCGGCGAGCGCGAGCGGCGCAGCGACGCCCTTGTCGAGCAGCAGCCGCTCGAGCGCGGCGAGCCAGTGGCGGTAGTACGTGTCGCCGAGGTCGGGGTCGCCGTCGGCCTGCGCGTCGCGGATCGCGCGCGAGAGGTAGCCGGCCCACTCGGGCCAGTCGAACAGGCCCCGCTGGTGCAGCGCGAGCGTCAGCGCGAAGGCCTGCGCCTGCCAGGGCTCGGCGAACACCGGCCCCTCGGCGTCGCAGGGCAGGCCGGGGACGTCGATGCCGGCGACCCGCGCGCCGGCACGATCCGCATCGGCGCGCGCGGCCGAAGCGCTCGCCGGCTCCGGTCCGCCGTGCCCGGCGGACGCGCCGCTCGGTCCCGGCTCGCCGCTCACGCCGCGCTCGACCCCGCGATCGGCTCGAGGTACGGCTCCCACGCGTCGACGTGCACGCACGCGGCGGTGGTGTCCTCGCCCCAGAGCTCGCGCGCCTCGAAGCGCACGGTGTAGAGCCACTGCGGGCACGGGTCGCCGTCGCGCGCGTGCGTGTCCGGATAGACGTGCGCGCCGTGCACCGACACGACGGTGCCGACGCGGCCGCGCACGTAGCGCGGCAGCCGCGTGTGGCCGGACGGGTTGAGCACCTTCGTTCGGACCGCGTCGCCTGGGGCGAATCGCGCGGGCGCGGGCGCAGGACGTTCGGTCGGCGAGCCGGCGGCGAGCGCAGCCGGCACCGCGTCGGCCGCGAGTCGCCGGGGCAGCGGCGCGCCGGGCACGCGCACGCGACCGTCGGCGAGCTCCTCGTCGGTGACCAGGCCGCAGTCCTTGAGCAGCCGCAGCACGCCCTCGAACCAGATCTCGTAGTAGGTGCTCGACAGGTAGCGCGCGGGCGTCAGCGACTCGCGCGCGTGGCGCGACGCGTCGAGGTTCCAGGCGCCGCTCGCGCCCATCGCGAGCGTGAGGCCGAAGACTCGGCGTTCCCAGTCCTCGTGGAACCAGGCCTCGTCCGCCTCGGGCCGCACCGGCCCGAAGCCCTGCATGCCGCCGAGATCCTGACCGCCGTTCATCGCGTGCCCTCCAGCGAGGTCGGGTCGAGCGTGTCGCCCGTGCCGATCATCGAGTCGCGGGTGACGAGCCGCGCGAGCGCGTCCTCGCTCCAGCCGTCGGTGCCGGCGGGCCGCATCGGCACGACCAGGTAGCGCAGCTCGGCGGTCGAGTCGAAGACGCGCAGCTCGACGTCGTCGGGTACGGTCGTGCCGAAATCGGCGAGCACGCCGCGAGGGTCGATGACCGCGCGCGAGCGGTACGGCGCGGACTTGTACCAGACCGGCGGCAGCCCGAGCACCGGCCACGGATAACACGAGCACAGCGTGCAGACGACCAGGTGGCGCACGCCCGGCGCGTCGAACAGCGCGACCATGTGCTCGCCCTGGCGGCCGCTGTAGCCGAGCTCGGCGATCGCGGCGGTCGCGTCGGCGCGCAGCCGCTCGCGGTAGGTCGGATCCGCCCAGGCCTTCGCGACCACGCGCGCGCCGTTGTGCGGGCCGACCTTGTGCTCGTAGGTCTCGACCAGCGCGTCGAGCGCAGCCGGGTCGACCCAGCCCTTGTCGACCAGCAGGGTCTCGAGCGCGCGCACGCGCAGGTCCATCTCGGACAGGGTGCTGCCGTGGGGATGATTGCCGGACACGGTGGTGAGCCTCCTCGCTGCGACGATCTTCGCACATAGAATCGCGCGATGACCGAGATCGTGCTCGCGACGCTCAACGCCCGCTGGACCCACGCGTCGATGGGGCTGCGCTGCCTGATGGCGAACCTCGGCGCGCTGCAGGCCCGTGCCCGGATCGAGGAGGCGACGATCGCGACGCCGCTGGACGAGGTGCTCGCGCGGCTGCTCGCCGGCTCGCCGCGGATGATCGGTCTCGGCGTCTACATCTGGAACGTCGAGCGCACGACCGAGCTGGTGCGCCGGCTGCGCGCCGAGGCGCCCGCGGTGAAGCTGGTGCTCGGCGGCCCCGAGGTCAGCCACGAGACCGACGCGCAGGAGATCGTCCGGCTCGCCGACCATGTGGTCACCGGCTCGGGCGAGCTCGCGTTCGCGACGCTCGCGAGACAGCTGCTCGACGGCCCGCGCCCGTTGCAGAAGGTCGTGCACGGCGGCCAGCCCGCGCTCGCCGAGCTGGAACTGCCCTACGACCTCTACACCGACGAGGACCTCGCGCACCGGCACCTCTACGTCGAGGCCTCGCGCGGCTGCCCGTTCAAGTGCGAGTTCTGCCTGTCGGCGCTCGACCGGACCGCGTGGCCGTTCGAGCTCCGGCGCGTGCTCGACGCGCTCGCATCACTGCACGCCCGCGGCGCGCGCCGCTTCCGCTTCGTCGACCGCACGTTCAACCTGAAGGCCGCGACCGGCCGCGCGATCCTCGACTTCTTCCTCGAGAGGATCGAAGCCGCACCCGACGAGCCGCTCTTCGTGCACTTCGAGCTGGTGCCCGACCACCTGCCGGACGCGCTGAAGGAGGCGATCGTGCGCTTCCCCGCGGGCGCGCTGCAGTTCGAGATCGGCATCCAGAGCTGGAACCCCGAGGTGCAGGCGCGGATCTCGCGCAGGCAGGACGACGAGAAGGCCGAGGCGAACCTGCGCTGGCTGCGCGAGCATACGTCAGCGCACCTGCACGTCGACCTGATCGCGGGCCTGCCGGGCGAGGACCTCGCGAGCTTCGGCGCGGGCTTCGACCGGCTGGTGGCGCTGCGGCCGCACGAGATCCAGGTGGGGATCCTGAAGCGGCTGCGCGGCGCGCCGATCGCCCGGCACGCCGAGGCGTTCGCGATGCGGTTCGCGGAGCGCGCGCCGTACGAGGTGCTGGAAACCTCGACACTGTCGGCCGACGAGGTCGCCCGCATCGCGCGCTTCGCCCGGTACTGGGACCTGGTCGGCAATTCCGGGCGCTTCCCGCGCACGTTGCCCGCGGTGCTCGGCGACGCGCCGTTCGCGCGCTTCATGTCGTTCGCCGACCGATTGTGGGCGCGTACCGGCACGACGCACGGTCTCGCGCCCGAGACGGTCGCCGAGGAGCTGCTGGCGTGGCGCGTCGAGGTCGACGGGGTGCCCGAGGCCGAGGCCGCCGAGCCGATCTCGGCCGACTACGCGCGCAGCGGGGCGCGGGGGCGACCGGCGTTCATGGCACGCGGCCTGCCGGGCGCGCCCGCCGCAGATCGACGCACGGCGCCTACGCGACAGGCGCGGCACGCGGGCCGCGACGACGCACGCCGGTCGACGACCTGAGGCCCGCCGGGCGCCGCCCGATCAGCGCCGCCCGACCTCCGTGTCGGTGCCGAGCTCCGCCACCTTCATCAGGCACGCCCAGTCCTCGTCGCCCCAGCCCTTCGCGCACGCGGCGACGAACTGCTGGTGGAGCATCGCTCCGTAGGGCACCGGCGTCATCGTCTTCTGCGCCAGCTCGAGGGTGACGCGCAGGTCCTTCAGCGCCAGGGTCATGCTGCCCTCGGGCGAGAAGTCGCGCGCGAGGATCTTGCGCTTCATCCGCCGCTTCATCTGCTCGCTCGCGCCGCTGTTGGTGCTGACCACGTCGAACAGCACGTCGGGGTCGATGCCGGCCCGCACGCCGAGCAGGAAGCCCTCGCAGGCGCCGGCGAGGTTGATCGCCGCGACGAGGATGTCGATCGACTTGACGATCGACGCGTTCCCGATCGGGCCGACGTGATGGATCGTGGTCGCGAAGCACCGGAACAGCGGCTCGATCCGCTCGAACAGGGCGACGTCCCCACCGCAGATCACCGACGAGCGCCCCGCGCGCGCGCCGACCACGCCATTGCCCACCGGCGCCTCGAGCATGCCGACGCCACGCTCGGCGAGCGCGCCGGCGATCCGGCGCGCGTGGTCGGGGAAGTTGGTCGTCAGGTCCACCAGCACCAGGCCGTCCCGGGCGGCCTGCACTACGCCGTCGCCGCCGAGCACCACCGCCTCGACCTCGGCGGGTCCGGGCAGGCAGGTGAAGACGACGTCGGCCTGCCGGGCGGCCGCCACCGGGCCGTCGACCGCGCGTGCGCCGGCCGAGACCGCGCGCGCGAGGGCCTGCGGGTCGACGTCGAACACGTGGACCTCGTGGCCCTTGCCGACGAGGTGCGTGCAGATCGGCAGACCGATGTTGCCCGTCCCGATGAATGCGAGTCTCATGTCGCCCCCCGGCCGCGGCTCGTCGCGATCATTTCGGTGCCACCTGCTTCGTCAGGGCGCCGAGCTCGTCGAACTCCCTGCGCAGGTCGCGCGAGAGCGCAGCGCCGCGCGCGGAGGCGGGCACCTCGCCGAGGCTCGCGAGGTACGCGAGGAACTTCGGCTGCTGCGAGGCCCGCAGGAACGCGTCCTCGAGCCGGGCGACCACGTCGGGTGGCGTCCCCCTGGGGACGACGATCGCACGCCAGAAGACCGTCTCGGTCGAGCCGACGCCGAGCGCGTCGAGGCCGACCGCCTGCGGGAACAGGGCGTTGTCGACGGCGGAGGTCAGCAGCAGGCACTTCGCGCGGCCGCCCTTCGCATGCGGCAGGATGCTGGCGATGCCACCCGCGTAGAACGTGATGTGGCCGCCCACGAAGTCGCGCGCGGTCTCGGAGGCGCCGCCGAACGACACCGCGCGGACCTGGAGCCCGAGCGCGGCGAACAGGCGCTCCGCCCCGAGGTGCAGCATGCCTCCGACGCCCTCGTGACCGTAGGTGTACTTGCCGGGGTTGCGGCGGATGTTCTCGACGAGTTCGCGGCCGGTCGAGGCCGGGAAGTCGGGTGCGGTGCAGATCACGAACGGCGCCTTCGAGAACTGGAGCACCGGGACGTAGTCGTCGGGCGTGTAGGGCACCGGCTGGCTGTGCGGGCTCGCGGTCAGCGGCCCGTTCCAGACCGCACCGATGGTGTAGCCGTCGGGCTTCGCCTGGGTCAGCAGGCCCATGCCGAGGGTACCGCCCGCCCCGGGCCGGTTCAGCACCACCACGCGCTGGCCGAGCACGGGCTCGACCAGCTCGGCGAGCAGCCGGGCCTGCAGGTCCATGCCGCCGCCCGGCGCGATCGGCACGATCATCTCGATCGGCCTCGCCGGGTACTGGGCAGCCGCGCCGGACGGCGCCAGACCGAGCGCGAGCAGCGGCAGCAGCGGCAGCAGGCCCCCGACGAGCCGCCGGCGGAGCGCGGCCCGCGCGGATCGATCGACCCGGGTTTCGTGCATGCGTGTGTCCTCGTGGCGGGCGGCCCGGCCGGGCGCGACGCGCCGACGCCGCCGCCGAGGCCCGACGATCCCCCGGCCGACGACCGGTGCGCAATCCCCGTCCCCGCCTGGACGACGCTTTCCGGAACTCCGGCGACGCGGCGCGCGCACGGGAGCAAGGCGCGGCCGGGGGCGCCGCGTGCCACGCGGACCGCGCCGGCCGAGCGCTCGCGTCCTCGTCAGTGCCGCTGCTTCGCCCACCGCTCCTTGAACGTCGGCCCGCTCGGCGCGGGCATGTCGCGCGTCGCGGTCCAGCCGCCCCCGAGCGGCAGGCTGCGGATGCGGCCGCCGTCTCGCCCGAGCCGCGCCAGCACCCACGCGCCCATCTTCGCGAGCGGCCGATAGAGCGCCGGGCGCTTCGCGGCGAACGCCCACGCGGCGAGGCCCGCGCGCTCGCGCCACGGCCGCAGCCCGCGCTCGACCTGCTTCTCGCGCAGCGTCCTCAGCAGGTCGGGCAACGGGATCTTCATCGGGCACACCACGTGGCACTCGCCGCACATCGTCGCCGCCTGCGGCAGGTCGAGCGCCTTCTCGATGCCGACGTACGACGGCGTCAGCACCGAGCCCATCGGCCCGGGGTAGACCCAGCCGTAGGTGTGCCCGCCGATCTTCTGGTAGACCGGGCAGTGGTTCATGCACGCGCCGCAGCGGATGCAGCGGAGCATGTCCTGGAACTCGCCGCCGAGAAGCCCCGTGCGGCCGCCGTCGACGAGCACGAAGTACATGTGCTCGGGGCCGTCCTGCTCGCCGGGCGCGCGCGGGCCGGTGAGGATCGAGAAGTAGTTGGAGATCGACTGGCCGGTGGCCGAGCGCGGCAGCAGGCGCGCGACGGTCGCGAGATCCTCGAGCGTGGGCAGCACCTTCTCGATGCCGGTGACCACCACGTGGACCTTCGGGGGCAGCACGGTGCACATGCCCTCGTTGCCCTCGTTGGTGAACACGGCGACCGAACCGGTCTCGGCGACCAGGAAGTTGCCGCCCGAGACGCCCATGTCCGACGACAGGAAGTGCGGCCGCAGGAACTCGCGCGCCTCGCGGGTCATCTGCGGGATGTCGGTCAGCCGCGGGCGCTGGTGCACCTTCGCGAACAGGTCCGACACCTCGTCCTTCGACTTGTGCACGACCGGCGCCACGATGTGCGACGGCGGCTCGTTGTCGTTGATCTGCAGGATGTACTCGCCCAGGTCGGTCTCGACGACCTTGACGCCCGCGGCCTCGAGGTGGCGGTTGAGCGCCATTTCCTCCGAGACCATCGACTTCGACTTGGTGACCTTGCGGACCTCGTGGCGCCTCGCGATCTCGACGACCAGCCGCGACGCCTCCTCGGGCGTCTCGGCCCACAGCACGGTCGCGCCGCGCGCGGTGGCCTCCTGCTCGAAGCGCTCGAGCCAGGCGTCGAGGTTCGCGAGCGCGCGGTTGCGCCGCTCGACCGCCTCGTCGCGGGTGGCCTCGAAGTCGTCGAGCTCGGCGATCGCGTTGGTGCGCCCGACGGTCCAGCGCTGGGACAGGATCTTGAGGTTCTGCTGCAGCCGCACGTCGGCGAGCTTCTGCCCGGCGCGCGCCTTGAAGTGCATCGACTGGACCTGCATCACGCCTCCTTCGCGGTCGGCGCCGCGGCGGCGCCGGAGTCCGCCGCGGTCGACGCCGGCGCAGCCGCGGGCTGCACCGACGCCGGCTTCGCGCTCGCCACCGACGACGGCGCGCCCGGCACCGCGTCGCCGGCGAGCACCTGCGCGACGTGCAGCACGCGCGTCGTCGTGTCGCCGGTGCGGCGCAGCCGCCCCTCGATGTTGAGCATGCAGCCGAGATCGCCGAGCACCACGCAGGGCGCGCCGCTCGCCTTGATGCGGTCGATCTTCTCGTCGACGATCGCGGTGGAGATGTCGCCGTACTTGACTGCGAAGGTGCCGCCGAAGCCGCAGCAGGCCCGCGCGTCCTTCATCTCGACCAGCTTCACGCCCGGCTGCAGCCCGAGCAGCGCGCGCGGCTGCGCCTGCACGCCGAGCTCGCGCAGCCCGCTGCAGGAGTCGTGGTAGGTGATCTCGCCCTCGAAGCGGCCGGGCAGCTTCTTCAACCCGATCACCTCGTGCAGGAACGAGGTCAGCTCCCAGGTCTTCGCCGCGAGCCCGGCGACGCGCACGCTCAGGTCGGGGTCGTCGGCGAACAGCGCCGGATAGTGCGTGCGGATCATGCCGCCGCACGAGCCCGAGGGCACGACCACGTAGTCGTACTTCTCGAACTCGTCGAGGACCTTGCGGGCGAGCGCGCGCGCGGACGGCGTGTCGCCCGAGTTCCAGCCGGGCTGGCCGCAGCACGTCTGCGCCATCGGCACCTCGACCGCGCAGCCGCCGGCCTCGAGCAGCGCGACCGCCGCCTCGGCGATTTCCGGCCGCATCACGTCGACCAGGCAGGTGATGAAGAATCCGACTCTCAAGCGACGCCTCCTCAGGTCCGCGATCATCGCATCCGGCGCAGGCCGCCTGACGGATCCGACCTCGACAGCGATTCCACGCCTTGATATAACGTACCACCATCCACGATACGGATCGCGTCCCGCTCGACGGGGCCCGGCCTCCCTCACCCCGACGATGGCCCGCAGGCACGACGAAGACGGCGGCGACACCGAAGGCGGCAGCCGCACCGCGATCCAGGTGATCGACCGCCTGGTCTCGCTGCTGGACGCGCTCGCCGAACAGCCCGAGGCGGTCAGCCTGAAGGTGCTGTCGCTGCGCACCGGCCTGCACCCCTCGACCGCGCACCGGATCCTGAACGACCTGGTGTCCGCGCGCCTGGTCGACCGCTCCGAGCCCGGCGCCTACCAGCTCGGCATCCGGCTGCTCGAGCTCGGCAACCTGGTCAAGGCGCGCCTGAACGTGCGCGACGCCGCCCTCGGCCCGATGCGCGAGCTGCACCGGCTCACGCACCAGCCGGTGAACCTGTCGATCCGGCAGGGCGACGAGATCGTCTACATCGAACGTGCAGTCTCCGAGCGCAGCGGCATGCAGGTGGTCCGCGCGGTCGGCGGCCGCGCGCCGCTGCACCTGACCTCGGTCGGCAAGCTGTTCCTCGCCGCCGACGACCCGCGCAACGTACGCGCCTACGCGACCCGCACGGGGCTTGCCGGCCACACCCGCAACAGCATCACCGAGCCCGCGAAGCTCGAGCGCGAGCTCGCGCTGGTGCGCGCGCGCGGCTATGCGAGGGACAACGAGGAGCTGGAGCTGGGCGTGCGCTGCATCGCCTCGGGCATCCGCGACGACGCGGGCAAGCTGGTCGCCGGACTGTCGATCTCGGCGCCGTCGGATTTCCTGCAGGACGACTGGATCGACCTGCTGTGCCGCACCGCCGGGCAGATCTCGGCGGCGATCGGCTTCGACCCCGAGCAGTAGCTCAGGAGCGGGTGTCAGCCACCGTGCGCACGGTGCGCGGCTGATCCTCGAGCCAGCGGCGCAGGCGCTGCGCGTCGGCGAAGCGCGACTGCGCACCCGCCGCGTCGAGCAGCACCAGGATCACCGGCCGGCCCTCGATGCGCGCCTGCATCACCAGGCACTTGCCGGCCTCGGAGATGTAGCCGGTCTTCTGCATGCCGATCGACCAGTTGGGGTCGTCGACCAGGCGGTTGGTGCTGCGGAACGTGACCTGGCGGTAACCGGTGTCGACGGTCAGGTCGTTCGCGGTCGAGTAGGCGCGGATCACCGGGTAGCCGTGCGCGGCGCGCACCATCCGGGCGAGGTCGCGGGCGTTCGAGACGTTGTTGCCCGACAGGCCGGTCGGGTCGGCGAAGCGGCTGTCGGTCATGCCGATCGCCTGCGCCTTCGCGTTCATCGCGGCGACGAAGGCCGGCACGCCACCGGGGAAATGGCGGCCGAGCGCATGCGCGGCGCGGTTCTCGGAGGCCATCAGGGACAGCTGCATCATCTCGGCGCGCGACAGCTTCGAGCCGATCGGCAGCCGCGAGCCGCTGTGGCGCTCGGTGTCGCGGTCGGCCTCGGCGATGTCGAGCATCTCGTCCATCGGCAGGCCCGCGTCGAGCACCACCATCGCGGTCATCACCTTGGTGATCGAGGCGATCGGCAGCACGGCGTCCGGGTTCTTCTCGTACAGGGTCTCGCCGGTCTGCTGGTCGATCACCATCGCGACCGACGAGCGCAGATCCAGCGGATCGTCGACCAGGTGCAGGCCGATCGCGTTGCCGATCGACAGCCGCGGCGGCTCGATGGCGCGCGGCGCGTACGAGGCGCGGACCAGCTTGCCGTTGCGGGCGGCGCGCTCGGCGCGCAGCGGGGTCTTCAGGGCCTTGGCCAGGCGTCCGCCCTGCTCGACCGCAGCCTGCTTGCGTACCGTGGTCGGCGAGACGCTCTGCGGCAGCGTGCCCTTGCGCACCGTCGGGGCGGCGACGACCTTCTTCGACGCGGCGGCCTGCGGGGCGGACTTCGAGGGGACGGCCTTGCGGGCCGGAGAGCGATCGGCAGCGGCCGATTGAAGCGGGAACTGGAGGAGGAGCAATCCGGTTGCGAGGGCAAACGTGCGGCGCCAGCGGGCGCCAGAGGTCACCGGACTCATCGACTCACACTCCCACGGAACGGGCGCGAAGTTTAGCAAACGGGAGGGGTCGCCGAACCGGAAAAGCCCCTCGGGAGAATGACTTGGCGCCAAAAGCCAACATGTCGCATCAACTTCCTGACGGACGGCGCGCGGAGCCGGAGAGAATGCGGCATGCGAGTCTTCCAGATCGAAGGAGAGTGGGGTTTCGACCACTTGCGGCTGTCGACGCGGCCCGACCCGAGGCCGGGTCCGGGGCAGGTGCTGCTGCGGATGAAGGCCGCGTCGCTGAACTATCGCGACCTGGTCGTGCCCGACCGCGGCTACGGCCAGTACACCGGCTCGCTGCCGCTGATCCCGATCTCCGACGGCGTCGGCGAGGTCGTCGAGGTCGGCGCCGGGACGACGCGCGTGAAGGTCGGCGACCGCGTCTGCCCGAGCTTCATGCAGCGCTGGATCGGCGGCGAGCTGAACCTCGAGCGGATCACCGGCTCGCTCGGCGGCCCGATCGACGGGGTGATGGCCGACTTCATGGTGCTGCCCGAGGACGGCGTGTCGATCGTGCCGCCGCACCTGACCGACGAGCGGGCCGCCACCCTGCCCTGCGCCGCGCTGACCGCATGGAGCGCGCTGGTCACCGAGGGCCGGCTGCGCACCGGCGACCGGCTGCTCGTGCAGGGCACCGGGGGCGTCGCGCTGTTCGCGCTGCAGTTCGCGAAGCTCGCCGGCGCGCACGTCACGGTCATCTCGTCGAGCGACGACAAGCTCGAGCGCGCGAAGGCGCTCGGCGCCGACGCCGGGATCAACTACGTCGCCGAGCCCGAGTGGGCGAAGGCCAGCCGCGCGATCACCGGCGGCGCGGGCTTCGACCACATCCTCGAGCTCGGTGGCGAGCGCACGCTGCCGCAGTCGCTGCGCTGCATCCGCCCGGGCGGCACGATCTCGATGATCGGCGTGCTGTCGGGCGGCACGATGAGCGCCTCGCTCGGGCTCGTCGTCACGCGCCAGGTGCGGCTGCAGGGCATCACGGTCGGCTCGCGCGACGGCTTCGAGGCGATGCTGCGCGCGATCGGGCAGCACCGACTGGAGCCGGTGGTCGACCGGGTCTTCGCGTTCGAGCAGCTGAAGGACGCGATGGCGCACCTGAAGGCCGGCGCGCACTTCGGCAAGGTCTGCATCCGGCACTGAGCCGCAGGCGGCCTCAGTCGGCTGCGATGCGCAGCGGCTCCAGCACGGCGCGCAGCGGCGCCGGCAGCGGCACCGGGCGCCGCGACAGGCGATCGACGTAGACGTGGACGAAGTGGCCCTGCGCGGCGGCGAGCTCGTCGTCGTTCGCGAAGAGCCCGATCTCGTAGCGCACGCTGCTCGAGCCGACGTGGGCGACCCGCAGCCCCGCGTGCACGGTGTCCGGGAAGCTCACCGGCGCGAAGTATCGGCAGGCCGTCTCGACGACCAGCCCGATCGCCTCGCCGGCCGCGACGTCGAGCACGCCGGCCTCGATCAGGTAGCGGTTCACGACGGTGTCGAAGTACTGGTAGTACACGACGTTGTTCACGTGCCCGTACTGGTCGTTGTCGGCCCAGCGGGTGGTGATCGGCAGGACGTGGCGGTAGGCGGCGCGGCGCTCGGCGGCAGGACGGGCGGTGCTCAACGGACGGGCTCCATCAGGGCGTGCGCGCCCGGCCCTCGGCCTGTCGCGCATGCGCGGCCGCATGGTACGCGAAGCGGGCTCACCGCCGCACGACGAGCGCGACCCCCAGTGCGACCAGCCCCATGCCGACCGCCTCGCGCACGCCGAAGGGCTCGTCGAACAGCAGCCAGGCCTGCAGCGCGGTGACCGGCGGCACCAGGTAGAGCAGGCTCGCGACGCGGGTCGCCGAGCCCCGCCGGTTCAGCCGGTACATCAGGAACACTGCGCCGATCGACAGCGCGAACACGGACCAGACGAGCGCGAACGCGAGCGGTGCGCCCCAGTCCCAGCGCGCGTCGGGCTCGAGCACTGCGGCGAGCGGCGCGGTCGCGGCGAACGCGGCCGCGTACTGGACGAACGAGCCGGTGCGCAGGTCGAAGGACGGCGCGTACCGCCGCTGGTACAGCGTGCCGGCGGTGATCGCGACGAGGCCGAGCGCCGCGAGCGCGACGCTCGACGGCGCGAGCCCCTCGGTGCCGACCCGGTGCGCGACGACCAGCGCGACGCCGCCGAAGCCGAGCGCCAGGCCGAGCCAGCGCCGTGCGCCGATCCGCTCGGTGCCGAGCGCCATCCAGATCGCGGTGAGCACCGGCTGCAGGTTGACGATCAGCGCGACGACGCCCGCGCTCATGCCGGCCGCGATCGAGGCCCAGACCCCGGCGAGGTAGGCCGCGTGGATCATCAGCCCCGCGACCGCGACGTGGCCAGCGGTGCGGCGGTCCGGCCACGGCGCGCGGGCCAGCAGGATCAGCGGCGCGAGCGCCAGCAGCGTCGCAGCGAAGCGCAGCGCGAGGAAGCCGAGCGGCGGGGCGTGCGGCATCGCGAGCCGCGCGACGACGAAGCCGGTCGCCCACAGCACCACGAAGAGTGCCGGCGCGACGGTGCCGAGGCCGCCGTCGTCGGACGCGGTCGCGCCCCGGGGCCGCGATGCCTCGCTCAACGGCGGGCCGCCACGCGGCGGCTCACGACGCGGCCGCCCGCGGGTCCGCGCGCCCCGCGCCGGCCCGCGCGTGCGCGAGCGCCTCGCGCACCGTGCCGAGGTGGATCTCGACGATGCGCTCGATCTCCGGGCAGTAGCCGCCGCCCATCGCGACCGCGACCGGCAGGCCGCGCGCGCGCGCGAAAGCGAACACGCGCCGGTCGCGCTCGGCGAGCCCTTCGATCGACAGCGACAGCCGGCCGAGCCGGTCGCCCTCGTACGGATCGGCACCGGCGAGGTAGATCACGAAGTCGGGCTCGAAGCGCTCGGCGAGCACGCGCAGCGCCGCATCGAGCGCGTCGAGGTAGGCCTCGTCGCCGGTGGCGTCGGGCAGATCCACGTCGAGGTCGCCGTCGCAGCGGTGCCGGAACGGGAAGTTGCGCGCGCCGTGGATCGACAGCGTGAACACCGACGCGTCCTGACGCAGGATCTCCGCGGTGCCGTTGCCCTGGTGGACGTCGAGGTCGACGATCGCGACGCGCCGCGCGCGCCGCTCGGCCTGCATCAGCCGCGCAGCGACCGCGACGTCGTTCAGGCAGCAGAAGCCCTCGCCCCGCGCCGGGCCCGCGTGGTGCGTGCCCCCGGCGAGGTTCGCGGCCGCGCCGTCCTCGAGCGCGGCGCGACACGCGGCGAGCGTCGCGCCGACCGAGCGCCGCGAGCGCTCGACCATCGCGGGCGACCACGGGAAGCCGATCGCGCGCTGCTCGGCCTCGGTCAGCCGGCCGAGGCTCAGCCGCTCGATCCAGTCGGGCGCGTGCCCGAGCGCAAGCACACCGTCGGTCGCGGCCTCGGGCTCGTGCAGCGAGACCTCGGGCAGCTCGTGCTCGATGCGCTCGCGCAGCCGCCGGTACTTCGCCATCGGGAAGCGGTGCCCGTCGGGCAGGGGCAGCACGAAGCGGTCGCTGTAGTACGCCTTCACCGGGTCAGGATAGCATCGTGCTGCACTGCACAAAAATAACGCTTGACATCGTCCTGGACGACCCTATAATCCGTCGTGTTGCAGCGCACAAGGCTGCGTCGACAACCGCGAAGGCGCCTGCAAGCGGTTGATTCTCAAAATCAATTTTCCTGCCGAGGTCGATATGTTCACCACTCCCGATCAGATGGTTGCGATGCACAAGGCTGCGCTCGAGTCGTTCCAGGCGGTGGCCGCCAAGTCGTTCGAGGCCCTCGAGAAGCTGGCCGAGCTGAACCTGGCCGCGACCAAGACCACGATGGAAGAGTCCGCCGAGCAGTTCAAGGCACTGCTCGAGGTCAAGGACGTCAAGGCGCTCGCCGACTTCGCCGCCGGCTCGGCCCAGCCGACCGCCGAGAAGGTGACCGCGTACACCAAGCACGTGTACGAGATCACCAGCGACACCGGCACCGAGATCGCCAAGCTGGTCGAGAAGCAGTTCGCCGACAGCAACCGCCAGCTGCACGCCGCGATCGACGCGATGGCCAAGAACGCCCCGGCCGGCAGCGAAGGCATCGTGACGTTCATGAAGTCGGCGGTCTCGGCGGCCAACACCGCCTACGACCAGGTCAACAAGGCGACCAAGCAGGTCGTCGAGCTGGCCGAGGCGAACATCGTCGCCGCCAGCAAGACCGCGACCAACGGCGCGACCCGCGCCAAGAAGGCTGCCTGATCGAGGTGGCCTCGGGGCGATCGCGGCGCACCTCGCCGCATCGCCCGTCGATCTCCTAGGGCGTCGCCGCCTCTCCTCCTCCTCCTCGCGTCGCGAGCGACGACCCAAGGCCCGGGCCGCAGTGCGGACCCGGGCCTTTCCTTTTTCCGGGACCCCGCGGCGCGCGCGTCAGCCGATCGTGCCGCCGAGCGCGAGCACGCCGGCGCGCAGCCGCTCGAACGCGGGCTCGACCTGCGCCGCCTCGCCCTTGGCGCCGAGCTCGATGTGACGCCGCGTGCCGCCCTCGCCCACCGACGGCAGGCTGTAGACCTTGATGCCGCCGAACTCGCGCTCTACCGCCTCCATCAGCGGCGTGAGCGTCGACTCGGCCAGCTCGTAGACCAGCATCGAGCGATCGCCGCGCGCCTCGCGATGGAACAGGTCGCGGTAGTGCGTGTCGAGCACCCACTCGATCATCGGCCAGGCCATCACCGGGAAACCCGGCACGAACCAGTGCTCGCCAACCCTGAAGCCCGGGATCCGGTTGAACGGGTTCGGGACGATCTGCGCGCCCTGCGGGAACTCGCCCATCTTCAGGCGCTGCCGGTTCTCGGGCGCCGCCATGTCGGCGGCGGCCTTGCCCTCGCGTGCCATCTCCATCGTCCGCTCGGTGATCAGCCGCTCGGCCTCCGGGTGCAGCGCGAGCGGCACGCCGAGCGCCGCGGCCGCGGCCTGGCGCGTGTGGTCGTCGGGCGTCGCGCCGATGCCGCCGCAGGAAAACACCACGTCGCGCCCGGAGAGCGTCTCGCGCAGCGTCGCGACCAGCCGCTCGCGATCGTCGCCCAGGTAGCGCGCCCACGAGAGCTGCAGCCCGCGCGCGCCGAGCAGCTCGACGACCTTCGCGAAGTGCTTGTCCTGCCGCTTGCCCGACAGGATCTCGTCGCCGACGATGATCAGCCCGAAGTTCACCATGTGTGTGTCCCGTTCATGCGCGGCCGAACCAGCGGCCGATCGCCCTGCCCTGCTGCGACCAGAAGCCGCGCCCGTAGTCCCGTCCCTCGAGCTGGTCCCGGATGCCGGTCGGCACGAAGCCCGGGCGCCAGTCGGCCGTGCCGAACAGCACGTCCCAGACCGGGAACAGCACCGCGAAGTTCACGCCGCGCGCCGCGCCCTCGTGGCCGTAACCGATCGCGTGGTGCAGCCTGTGGAAGCTCGGGCTGACCAGCACCGCTTCGAGCGGGCCGGGCCAGCGCCAGCGCAGGTTCGCGTGCTGCACGCTCTGCAACACGCGAGAAGCGATCAGCAGCGCGACGAACTGCCCCGGCTCCGCGCCGAAGGCGACCGCGACCAGCGCCATCGCGACGTCGCGGATCAGGTCGTCGAGCAGGTGGTTGCGCTGGTCGCTCCAGAACGTCATCTGGCGCTGGCTGTGGTGGACCGCATGCAGCGACCACCACCACTGGTAGCGGTGCTGCCAGCGGTGCAGCCAGTAGTCGACGAAGTCGAACAGCACCAGGTAGATCGCGAAGCTGACCAGCGGCAGGTCGGTGACGCCCGGCCAGAGCTGGTCGACGTTGATCCTCGAGAAGCCGAGCAGCCGCAGCTCGCCCTCGAGCCAGTCGAGCAGCGGCGTGAGCAGCGCGAACACCACGAGCGCGAAGCCGCCCAGCCGGTGAAGCAGCGTATAGAGCACGTCGGTGCGCACCGCCGCGCGGTCGACGACCGGCTCGGCCGGCCAGCGGCGCTCGAGCGCGCCGAGCACGACCGCGAGCACGACCACCTCGATCGCGCCGAGCACCACCCACTCGGTGAAGTCGAACAGCTCCTCGCCGTAGCGCATCCAGCCGAAGGCGAACAGCACCGGCTGCACGACGCCCTCGAAGAGGCCGCGCTGCAGCCACGCGACGATCTCGGAGAGCCAGCCGATCGGGTCCATCCTGCCTGCCTCAGCGCCGGTGCTCGGGATGCTCGCGCATCGTCGCGAAGCACAGCCCCTTCGCCTTGAGGCCCGCGATCAGCGGGTCGAGCGTCGGCGCCCACGGGTCCTTGCGCGACCAGATGCCGAGGTGCGCCATCAGGATGTCGCCGCCCCGGATCGTCGCGAGCGCCTGCTTGAGCAACGCGTCGTTCGGGAACTTCTCCGACGGCAGCTCGTCGCCCAGGAAGCCGGCCGGCGCCCAGTGCACGTGGGCGTAGCCGCAGGCCTTCGCGGCCGCCATCGCCTGCGGCGGCGCCTTGCCGCCCGGCGCGCGCCAGATCGGATCGAGCCCGCGGCCGGTGACCGCCTCGAAGCGCGCGCCGACCCGGTCGAGCTCGCGACACAGCGCCTTGCCGTCCCACTGCAGCGTGCGGCCCGCGTCGGCGCCGAACTGCGGGCGCACCGTCAGCGAGCCGTCGGTCCCGACCCCGCGGAAGTAGACATGGTCGAAGGTGTGGTTGCCGAACGCGTGGCCCTCGGCGACACGCGCACGCCAGTACGTGGCCCAGCGGTCGTCGAGCGAGAAGTCGCCCTCCGGGGTCTTCTCGTTCGCGAGGAAGAACGTGGCCTTCACGTCGTGCTTGCGCAGGATGCCGGCGATCCGCTCGGCCTCGCGCATGTTGCCGGTGTCCAGCGTCAGGTAGACGGTGCCCGCGGGGCACGATGCGGCCGGCGCCGGTGCCGGCGCGAGCGCGACGCCCAGCCCGGCCGCGAGCGCGGCGACCGCGCTCGCGCGCGAGCCGCCGCGCGGCGGTCGCCCGTGCGTCGTCACAGCAGCGGCGCCCGGTTGTGCAGGTAGATGCCGTGCGGCGAACGGCCGACCGGCACGGTGCGAACCACCTTGCGGCTGGCCATGTCGACGATCGACACCTGCTTGGCGAAGCGCGAGGTGACCCACAGCAGCTTGCCGTCGGCGGTCAGCTCCATGCAGTCGGGGCCGCCCGGCACCGGGATCTGGCCGACCACCTTCTGCTCCTTCATGTCGAGGATCGAGATGGTGTTGTCGACGCGGTTGCTGACGAGCAGGTGGCGCTTGTCGCCCATGCCGCGGAAGTTGTGCGCGCCGCGCCCGGTGCGGATCCTGTTGACCGTCGCGCGCCTGGCGATGTCGACGACCTCGACATAGTCCTGGCCCATGATGCCGACGTAGAGCAGCTTCTGGTCGGGCGACACCACGATGCCCGCCGGCTGCTTGCCGACCTTGAGCTTCCAGGCGACCGTCTGCGACGGCACGTCGACCGCGGCGATCTCGTCGCTGTCCTGCAGGGTCACGTACGCGAAGCGGCTGTCGTCCGAGAACCAGAGGTGGCTCGGCGCCTTCGGCAGCGGGATCTGCTTCACCAGCTTCTTGTCCTTGCCGTCCCACGCATACACGTCGACGCGGTCGAGCCGCAGCGCGGCGGTCACGAACCACTTGTTGTCCGGCGAGAACGCGAGCTGGTACGGGTCGTCGATGTTGCGCAGCCGGCCGAGCACCTTGCCGGTGATCGGGTCGAGGAAGTGCAGGTCGTTGCTGACCGCGTTCGCGACGATCAGCGTCTTGTTGTCCGGCATCGGGTACAGGTGGTGCGGCTCCTTGCCGACGTCGACGCGGCCCACCTCCTGGAAGGTCGTCTGGTCGATCAGCGACACCGACGCGTCGCGCGAGTTCAGCACGATCGCGACCTGCGCCTCGGCGATCGACGGCAGCGCGACCGAGGGGATCGAGACCGCGGCCGCGAGCGTGGCCGCGGCACGGTGGAACGAACGACGCAAGGGCTTCATGTGATGGTGTCCTCGGTATCCTAGCGGATCGATTCCCAGACCTTCTGGAGCCGCTTGAGCGATACGGGCATCGGCGTGCGCAGCTCCTGGGCGAACAGCGAGACGCGCAGTTCCTCGAGGAGCCAGCGGAACTCCTCGAGCCGCGGATCGCGGCGGCCCTTCAGCGCGGCCTGCGCACGGACGAAATTCTGAAGCATCGGCGCGATCTCGGCCAACCTGTGGGCATCCCGGGCCGGGTCGGCGCGCAGTTTGTCCAGACGGGCGGACGCGGCCTTCAGGTAGCGCGCCACGTGCGGCAGCCGGGTGGCGTCGGTGGACGACACGAAGCCCTTCGGCAGCAGCCCGGCGACCTGCTGCGCCACATCGGCCGCCACCTGCGGGAAACCCTTCGCGCCGGCGAGCTTCCTCTGCAGCGTCGCGTGCTCGGCGAGCAGCGTGCCGAGGGTGCGCGCGAGCTCCTGCCCCACCAGCGCGAGCCGCGGCCGCGCCTCGGCGACGCGCGCCTCGAACGCGGCACGGTCTGCGGGCAGCGGGTCGGCGAGGCAGGCGCGCTCGATCACCGCGGCGACCAGCTCGCGCTTGAGGTCCTCCGCGGTGCCGAACGGCATGTACAGCATCGCGAGGCGCTGCGCGTCGGGCAGGTTCTTCTCGAGCCACTTGAGCGGCTCGCGCAGCGCGATCGCGAACAGCCGCCGCAGCCCGGCCCGGTGCTCGCGCTGCGCCTGCTCGGTCTCGTCGAAGACGCGCAGCTCGACCGCGTCGCCCCGGTCGACCAGCGCCGGGAAGCCGATCAGCGTCTCGTCGCCGCGCGGGCCGACGCCGGCCAGCTCGAGCAGCTCCGGCAGCGGACCGAACGACCAGTCGACGAAGCGCTCGCCGGCGCGGCGCGCCGCGGACGAGGCGGCGCCCGCGGGGCCACGGGCCGCGGAAGCGTCGACCGGACCGACCTCGTCCGCAGCCCCGCTCGCGATCGCCGGCGCGGCCGGGCCGCGTGCGCCCCGCGCGCCCGCGCCCCCTTGCGCCGGCGCGCCCGCGCCCACCCCCGCGGCCCGCAGCGCCGCCTGGAAGCTGCCCTGGGCGCTCGCGCCGAGCTGCGCGCGCAGCTGCGCGAGCTTGCGCGAGGCCGCGAGGAAGCGGCCGTGCTCGTCGACGACACGAAAGTTCATGAAGAGGTGCGGCGCCAGCGTCTCGAGCCGGAAGTCGGTCGCCGCGACGCGCGTGCCGCCGTGCTCGCGCAGGTCCTCGATCAGCGCGTCGACCAGCGGCCGCGCGGCGCCCGCCTCGCCCGCGCGCGCGACGAACTCCGCGGCCCGCGCATCGAGCGGCAGCAGGTGCCGACGGTGCTTCTGCGGCAGCGACTTCAGCAGCGCCGCGGCCTTGTCGGCGAGCATCCCCGGCACCAGCCACTCGGCGCGGACCGCGTCGACCTGGTTGAGCGCATAGAGCGGCACCTGCAGCGTCACGCCGTCGTCGTCCGCACCCGGATCGAAGTGGTAGGTCGCGTCGAAGCCGACGCCGCGCATCTCGACGCGGCGGGGGAAGTTGCGGTGGTCGACGCCCTCGGCGTCCTTGCGCATCAGCTGCTCGCGCGACAGCTTCAGCAGCGCCGGCGTGTCGCGGCTCGCCGCGCGCCACCAGCGCTCGAGCTGCTGGCCGCTGGTCACGTCGGCCGGCACCTGCGCGTCGAACCAGTCGAACAGGAAGCCCTCGTCGACCAGCAGGTCCGGGCGTCGCATCTTCGCCTCGAGCTGCTCGACCTCGGCGACCACCTTGCGGTTGTGCCGGAAGAACGCGCAGTCGCTGTCCCAGTCGCCGGCGACCAGCGCCTCGCGGATCAGCAGCTCTCGGGCGAGCCGCGGGTCGATCGACGCGTAGTGCGCGCGCCGCTGCGCGTAGACCGTGAGCCCGTACAGCGTGCCGCGCTCGAGCGCGACCACCTGGCCTGCCTTCTTCTCCCAGTGCGGCTCGCTCCACGCGCGGCGGATCAGGTGCGAAGCGGCCTGCTCGACCCAGGACGGCTCGATGCGCGCGACCGTGCGCGCGTAGAGCTTGCCGGTGTCGACCATCTCCGCGGCCATCACCCAGCGCGCGCCGGCCGAGCCCTCGGCCTTCTCGCCCGCGCGGGCGGCGTCGGCCGCCTGCTGCTGGCGCGCCGAGCTGCGCCTGGAGAGCCCCGAGCCCGGGTGCAGCCAGAACTTCGTCGCGTGCGTGCCGAAGTACCAGGGCTCGTCGGGCGAGCGGGTGCCGAGGTTGCCGAGCAGCCCGGCGAGCAGCGCGCGGTGCAGCGGCTCGTAGGGCGCGGGCGCCTCGTTCGGCACCCAGTGCAGCTCGGCCACCGCCTCGGAGAGCTGCCCGTGCACATCGGCCCACTCGCGCAGCTTGCGCACCGACAGGAACTCGCGCTCCAGCCGCGACGCGAACGCGCGGTTCGACTCGCCCGGCCCCTTGCCCGCCCGGACGTGGTCCCAGAGCTTCACCAGCGACGCGAAGTCGGAGCGCGGGTCGACGAAGCGCGCGTGCGCCTGGTCGGCCGCCTGCTGCCGATCGGGCGGGCGCTCGCGCGGATCCTGCACCGACAGGGCGGAGGCGACGACCAGCGCCTCGCGCAGGCAGCCCCGCTCGCGCGCGGCGAGCAGCATCCGGCCGATCCGCGGGTCGACCGGCAACCGCGCGAGCTGCTGGCCGACCTTGGTGAGTCGGCCATCGGCGTCGACCGCGTCGAGCTCGGCGAGCAGGTCGAAGCCGTCGGTGATCGCGCGGCGCGGCGGCGGGTCTACGAACGGGAACGCCTCGATGTCGGCGAGCTTCAGCGCCTTCATCCGCAGGATCACCGAGGCGAGCGACGAGCGCAGCACCTCCGGATCGGTGTACGCGGGCCGCTTCGCGAAGTCGGCCTCGTCGTAGAGCCGGATGCAGATGCCGTCGGCGACCCGGCCGCAGCGGCCGGCGCGCTGGTTCGCCGCGGCGCGCGACACCGGCTCGATCTGCAGCTGCTCGACCTTGCCGCGGTAGCGGTAGCGCTTGACCCGCGCGAGGCCGGTGTCGACCACGTAGCGGATGCCGGGCACGGTGAGCGAGGTCTCGGCGACGTTGGTCGCGAGCACGACCCGCGGCGTGCCCGAGGGCGCGAAGACCTTCTGCTGGTCGGCCGCCGACAGCCGCGAGAAGAGGGGCAGGATCTCGGCCGAGCCGGCGGGCCCGGCCCGCGTTCCGCGCCGCGCCCAGGCCCGGCGCAGGTGCTCGGCGGTCTCGCGGATCTCGCGCTCGCCGGGCAGGAACACCAGCACGTCGCCCGGCCCCTCGGCCCACAGCTCGTCGACCGCGTCCTCGATCGCGCCCGGCAGGTCGGTCTCGTCGTCGTCGTCGCG
>Ga0315899_10000243_pt1 | contig 66832 bp, 51 predicted proteins | sample LakEriMetagenome_2_FD_203518 | JGI IMG/M metagenome (GOLD analysis project Ga0315899, IMG submission 203518) | Freshwater fungal communities from buoy surface, Lake Erie, Ohio, United States - Buoy 4 MA112 | ecosystem: Environmental > Aquatic > Freshwater > Lake | place: USA: Lake Erie, Ohio... | reverse complement strand
TAATTTGTTCAGTTCTACCGCCGAAAAGAAAAAAATTGCTTTTCTGGGTACAGAGATTCGGACCCATTCACATTCCCAGCATTTTTTAGATCGATTGGCTATGGGCTATGCCTATAAGGGTGAATGGCGACAACCTCGGCTCGAAGTTGCTTCGGTTTACATCGATCAGCATCCCGAGAACGATTTGACTCCGGGCAGACTTAAGCGATATGGATTGCAAGGGTACGATTCGATCGAATCTGCATTGACGTTGGGAACGGATAAGCTGGCTGTCGATGGGGTTGTCATCATAGCAGAACATGGAGATTATCCCGTAAACGAAAAGGGACAGCGGCGATATCCTCGATACGATTGGTTTAAGAAGGTCGTGAACGTTTTCGAGTCGAGTGGGCGTTCGGTCCCGGTGTTTAATGACAAGCATTTGTCGACGCAGTGGAAGGAATGCGTCGAAATGGTAGCTGATTCGAAGAGGCTTGGCTTTCCTTTCATGGCAGGTTCTTCCCTACCTGTAACGTGGCGATTGCCAATGATTGACATGCCTCATAATGCCCCACTCCGCGAGAGTGTCTGCGTCTGTTACGGCGGGATAGACAGCTACGACATCCATGGTCTAGAGACAGCACAATGCATGTCCGAGCGAAGGAAGGGAGGAGAGGCTGGAATTGCCAGAGTCGTGGCATATAAAGGAGAGGCTTTGTGGTCTGTGCTTCGTGAAGATCGATATAAAGACACTCGCCGATTGATTGAATCCGCGCTCCGTCGTAGCCATAATCTTCCGGTCGATACTGGTTACCCGAGCGGTGTTGTCGACTTTGACTGGGCAGCAAGAACGATGCCACAGACGATCGGCTACATTATCGAGCATGCCGATGGCTTCAGAACCACAATGCTATTAGCTCCTATCCAGGACTTTAATTACGCCGGACTTCGTTCGGATCGAGATGAGATCGTATCCTGCCAAATGTACCTGCCAATGCCCACGCACGGGTCGACGACGGCTGATTTCTTTACCCCTTTGATCAAGCATATTGAAGATTTGGTTTTGAATGGCAAGACGCCCTACCCGATCGAACGAAATCTGCTTACTTCAGGGATGGTGATTGCCGGGGTGGAATCATTGCACCGAGGGTCGCAGGTGGTCGCTACGCCAGAGATGCGGATCTCCTATCAGGTTAACGATAGTTCGACGTTCTGGCGCGAATGATCTAATGGCATTAGATATTAGCAGGCTTATAACGGCCGGCTTATGGTAACTTTGACACACTTGTAGGGGAGGGGATAAATTGATGAAGGTTGAGATCTGCGCCGATGCTCGGTTGCTGGGAGTTGCTGCAGGAGCGATGGCGGCTGAAGAGCTAAGAAGGGTTCTTTCCGTTCAAGAGAGAGCGAGGATTATTGTCGCGACGGGTGCGAGTCAGTTCGAGACTCTAGCTCAATTGACCAAAGAGCCCGGAATTGATTGGGCAAGAGTCGACGGTTTGCATTTAGACGAGTATGTAGGTCTTTCGATGGATCATCCTGCGAGCTTTTGTAGGTACTTGCGAGAAAGATTTGTATCCAAGGTTCCGATTGCGAGCTTCTTTTATCTCGACGGTACTCAACCAGGCCCAGATGTAGTTCGGCTCGCTTCGGCGTCATATGAAGTTGCGCCGATCGATTTGGCGTTGATCGGAATCGGTGAGAATGGGCATTTGGCCTTTAACGATCCGCCTGCAGATTTTAATACTGATGCGATTTATCATGTTGTTGAATTGGATCAAGCGTGTCGTCTGCAACAAGTTGGCGAGGGTTGGTTCAAGAGCCTTGAAGATGTGCCAACGCATGCCATTAGCATGACCGTACCGGCGATTCTACGAGCGAAGAAGATCATCTGTAGCGTACCTGATGAGCGAAAAGCTATTGCAGTAGAGGGTGCATTAAGTGGTGACATCAATCCAGCAAAACCGGCATCAATATTGAGAACTCATTCGAATGTAACGATCATGCTTGATAATGCGAGTGCTTCGCGTTTAGAGTTGGCAAATAGAAGTTGCTAGATTCTTAAGATTTTGTGCGGCTCGCGCCGTTACAAGCAGCATTAGCATACGTTTCCGGAAAGCGGTGCGTCGAAGTCATTTCGTCACACTCGATTGACGATACACCGGAGGTCAGTTGAATCGACTCTAGAAACTAGAATCGTTCGGCTTGCACGCACTTGTTCGGTCCCAACCCTGTTGCACTGGATGCAACGTAGAAGAAGAAAAGGAGTCTCCAATGCTGGTACTCTCGCGACATCGAGATGAGAGCATCATGATCGGCGATGACGTTGTCATTACGGTTGTGGATATCCGTGGGGATAAAGTGCGGCTTGGTATCGAAGCCCCAAACGACATCCCTGTTCACCGACAGGAAGTCTACGAGGCGATCAAACGTGAAAATCGCAAAGCGAGTCACATCCAGCCGGCCGAATTACGCGGCCTCAAGGAAGATCACTCATAACTAATTGAAGTCCAAGGTCTGTATCGCTCCGTCACAGCATGGAGCGTTGATCGTGGATAGAGTACTGTCGTTCCCACCCTGCGTCGGGCTCTCCAATGCAGGAGATACAATGAAACCTTGGATAGGCCATGAATCCCACGGGGTTCGCCTGTCCAAGGTTTTTTCGTTGGTTGACTGGTTGAAACAGAGCCTGATGGTTTTATGGAGCTTTCTTAGCGCTTTGTTTCAAGTACGCCAGAAGCGAAGCCAATTCCTCGGCGGTCATGGTCTCGCTAAAGTTCCCCGGCATCAAAGAAACCTCGCTACGTTTTTCCTGTTCAATATCGTCCAACCGGATCGAACGCTTTTGGCCTGTTTGATCAGCAATTGTTACCGTCGAATCTGTTCTCTCTGTAACTAGACCGGTCACGGTTGTGTCATCGTTGAGCAGGAACAAGGTCACGCGAAATGCTTCATCTACATTGCGATCTGGCCAAAGAATATCCTCACAGAGTCTTTCCTCGCCCCGGTTACCCACCCCTTCTAGTTGTGGTCCGAGAACATTGCCGGTTGTGCCGAGCTGGTGGCATAGGGAACATTTTTCGGTGTAGACCTTTTTGCCGAGAAGTTCGTCCACTTTTGCAAGACGTGTTTGTGAGAGCTTGTCCTTTACAATCTGGCTCTTGTCGACAAGTTTCGATAATCGGTCGCGATAGGATTGCAATCGATGCTGCTGATCTGGAGTCAGGGAGTCCCACCAGCTTGTTGGGATGGACTTTAGTGAATCGACACCCACAAGGCCTTTATCCAACCAGTCCGCGATACGATCTGGTGTTTCGCGAAGACTCGACAGTCTAACAAGCAATTGGGATTGATGTTCGGAAGTTAACCGCTTTAACACTTCTGGGAAAAGATCCTGTGCCGCATTTAGCCAACTGACTCGGCCACTTTCGGATGAAAAATCGATAGAAGGGAGTTTGGAGATTAGGTCCCAATGGGATTGTTCCATCGCAAATTCCACTAGTGTTATCTGCATGGCCCCAGATGCTGACAATACAGATCGAGCCAACCGAAGCTTGGAGCGAAGATCCAATTTGGAGTTGGTGCCAAGTAGAGATTGTAGGGATTCAGAAGGGAGTTCTGGATACGCTAACATCTCACCAATGGCGAGCAATCGGTCTGCAGATTCTCGCGTCAACGAAAGATTGAGCTCAGGTAAACTAAAGTCTCCTACAGCGATCCAAGCGTAGCTGCCATTACGATCTTGATCGACGATCTCTACAGCAACCATTTCGCCACGCTCGTTAACTAGATCCCAGTGAACTTCTTTGGCAACATCGCTTCGAGGAGGATAGGCTCTTCGAATCTCTTCACGCTGGCCTGATGTTTTATTCCACTTCCAAAGACGAACAAAATTAAGTTGTGTATCTGGCTCGCTTGGTAATGCATTGTGTCCACAAACAACAAAGCTTATCGAACTGGGGGCTGAGAATGGGGTTGTCGTCCAGTTGCCGACGTAGGGCTCACCGAGGGGGAAGCTACTGTAGACCGGAATCACTGTGGTGCCATGATTGCTAGTTTCGCGTGATCTGGTTTGCGTTGGCCAATTGCGGCGATCATTTGTCGGGCTGGACGGAATCCAACTGGCGATCGTTTGGGTTTCCGAGGAATTTGTGATCGATTTCTCCAAACGTTCAAATACCTGGACAGCGTACGTCTTTAACGTCGGCGAGATGGCGCCCAATCGATCACGCTGGAGTTTCATGAGTTGTTGAACGCGATCTGCGATTGCCGAAAGGCTGGACGAAGATTGGTCATCTAATGAGTTAACCATTAATTGGATATAGCCAGGCATGTTGGTTTCGTCCACAACGCTAGCGAGTCGATCAAGTGTAGATCGAACGTCTTGTTTGTTGGTCAGACCTGTCTCTTGCCTAGATTTAATGAGGTCCAATAGTGAGGTAACATAACGGCTGTCTCCAACGGACGGGAGGATTTTTAGCAAAGCGAGCTGCTGGTCGTTTTGGCCACCGGACGCAACCTTCGCAACGATGCTAAGAACTTCGTCATTCGATTGACGTTTAGCATTTTGAATGGAACGGCGTAGTGAAATCAAAAACGCTTGTGATAGGACAGGATCGTTGTATTTCGCGACCGGTTCCGATTGCTGGATTAGCCATTCAATTGTTTTAGGTGTTGCCGTTTCGCTAGCTGTATCTACAACGCGAATCCAACGGAATGCGTCGTCAGGCTTCTTTAAGTTGAGCGACGTCAATGATTCCAGGGAGGTTGGTTGGTTGAGCGAGGTGTTTCTCGACGGAGCAGATGCACCACTTCCGGTCCAGCGAATCCGCCAAATCCGGCCACTGGTGCGGTCTCGGTCTGGATGGTTGAGGGGAACTTCGTAGTGGCCGATAATCTTGTTGTAGAAATCGGCAATATACAAGTGACCATCGGGGCCGAAGACAAGATCGACGGGGCGGAACCACGAGTCTTCGCTAGTGAGAAGGTCTGCGCATTCGATCGCTTTGGCGGAGGCTCCATCGTATACCAATTGGTTTCGATTGATACGACAGGTCATAACGTTTCCGCTTAGAAACTGATGTTCCATTTCTTTCGGGAATCGCGAGTCGGCAGTGTGTGCGAGGCCGGCGATGGCGGTACTGCCATGAAGATGCTCCATCATATCGGGGACAAACCCTAATCCGTCGTCGGGCCGCCCAAAGCTAGGGTAGCAACCACCACGGATTAATTGCGAAATTGGTTTGCTGTGACAATCTGCGGTAAACCAATTATTGAACGCATCGCGAGTCATGCCAAACGGGTTCACTTGGCCTTGGGTGTAGAGTTCGATTCGGCTGCCGTCGAGTCGGAATCGAAAGATGTTACCGGAGGTCATCGAGACTTCGTGTCCGTCTTTTCCTCGGACGACGGATTGATTGTTAAAGCCGTGACATGCATAGATCCAGCCGTCGCCGCCATCTCTCAGCGAGTTGACCATACCGTGGGTATCACGGGTCGTATCAAAGGGGCCGTAAAGAATCGAACGCTCATCGCAAACACCGTCATTATCTGAGTCTTTGAGGTGCCAGATATTAGGTATCGAAAAACAAATCGCTCCGTCGGCAACAGGCAGGATCCCAATCGGAATATTGAGCCCGGTCGCAAAAATTTTGGAGGACTCAAAGGAGCCGTTTGAGTCTTTGTCTTCGAGGACAATAATCGAGTCTGTGGGGTCTTCGCCTTCTTTGGTGGGGAAGGGATATTGCTGTGTTTGGGTCACCCAAAGGCGGTTGCGAGAGTCGAACGCAATATTCAGAGGTTTGAAAATGGTCGGTTCCGAAGCGATCAAATCGACTTCGAATCCGTTTGGTACATGAAAGCCAGCCAGTTCTTCTTGTGGGGTTCTATGAGGAGTCGAGCGAATGGTTAGTCCAAATTCCGCTTCGCTAGTCTTGGGTTCTTGTATGGCAAAGTCGTTTCCGTACAAGCATGAAAATGAGGTTCCGGATACAGGATCCATCGGAAGAATCGCCAAGCAAGCCAAGGCAGCATTTACGAAACTCGCGAATAAGAACGGCCACAATCGAACATGAGACATGGGGACAGAAATCCTGTAGTCGGAGGGAGGGTCTGGGCGTGAGAATTGCGAAACTAGGAAAAATGGGTGGATTGGCGTCGGCATGGTAATTTGGGCGGTCAACTCAAGTCTAGCATTGGCAACAATTTGAATCAACTTTGTGAGAATGATTAAAGTCCCGGGTTGGTGACATTGCTTTCAACTGAGTTTTTCCGTTATTTCCCATCTTGAAACGTTCGAAAGTTGTATCTCAATAGGAAAAACGCGATGCTCCTAAGAAACTGGGCCAGAAATAGCTTGGCTACGACTGTGGCAGTTACCTCGTTGGTGTCATTCGAATCCAGATTGTGCGCACAGATGGGAGGAATGGGGGGAGGAGACAACGCTCCAGCGTTTTCCCAGCCCAAATTCTCAGATCGTGTGTACGAGGAGGGGGGCCCTCGGTCTCGATTAGCCAAAGAGGGAGCCATCATTCTTTCCGTCAGCGTCGAAGGAAACAAGACGGTCACGGAGAGTTATATTCAATCGGTCATGCAATCGCGCCCTGATCGCGTATTCGATCAACAGGTTTTCAACCAAGACATCGCTGCGTTGCATAGAACTGAGTTGTTTGGCAAGATCGATTCCTACTCGAGCGAGACTCCTGAGGGGGTTCACTTAAAATTGCGAGTTCAGGAACGACCGTTGATTCGGAACGTTTACTTTACCGGAAATCAACGCCTTGAAGATCGGTCCCTGGATAAACACGCGGGGCTTACGTCTGGGGATCCACGAGATCCTGTTCGGATTAACTCTGCGAAGACTCGGTTGATTGAATACTATCAGGATCAAGGGATGAACCAAGTTGATATTCAGGTGCGAAGCGGTCTTAGACCTGATGAGCCAGATGTTGATTTTTACATCTCTGAGGGACCTGTTGAACGATTGAAGTCGATCACAATTATCGGTAACACCAAAGTGTCCACAGATTGGCTAAAGGCCAAGATAAAGACCAAGATCTATCCCGTTATCTTACCACCCAAGTTCTCGGATCGAGCAGTTGAGGATGATCGGCAGTTCATTTTGGGGCATTACCGTTCGCTGGGATACTTTGATGCCAAGGTCGATGTGAGAAAAGACTACAACAGTGGTGGTGACCGAGTTTCGGCAACTTTCGTTATTGTTGAGGGTGAGCAGTATCACGTTGGTACAGTATCCATCGCAGGAACCAAACGGTATGAGCCCGGGGAGCTGCTTCCTTACATGAAGGTCAAGGAAGGAGCACCGTTTAGCTTTTTTGATAAGCAAAAGGACGAAGCATTTATTCGCGAGCTTTACGGTATCCAGGGGCACTTCTTTTGTGACGTAGTCGGGGAAATTGTTTATCAGCCGGACAACGTTGTTGACATTGTTTACAACGTTGGAGAGGGAGATGTCTATCGAATCAGTGATGTCCGTATCCATCTCGAGGGTGAATACACCAAGGAAAGAGTCGCGCTGCATCCATTAGGTCAGCTTCGACCTGGTTCCATCATCAACAGTAGACAAGTAGATGATGCCAGACGGCGTTTGGGCTTTTCTCAAATATTCAACGTGGATCCTATGCAAGGAATAGTGCCAACGATCAAGGTCGAACCGCCAGAAGATCTAATCGACGACGATTTCTAAAGATTGGGTAACTCGATAATCAATCGGCACCAATCCCTTTTTCATGATCAGTGAAACGTAAGTATCGGCCTTAATCACATGTGCGACTCATCAACAATGCAACCAAGAAACCGATTAGCCAAACGAGCAAGGCTGCTTCAAACGATCAGCCTGTGCGTTGCCAGCGGTCTTGGTCTATGCGTTAGTAACAGTGCCTTAGGTCAGTATTATGGTGACAATGGGGTGCCAGTGGGCAACGGCGTTCCTGTCGGTAGTCCCTACACAACGGTACAAAATGGAATCGTAAATGCGCCTGCGACTCCCTATCAGCAGAATCCAAACCAGGTTCCTGGAGGGCAGCCTAATGTCGCATACCAAAATCCCCCGGGTGTAATTCCCAATTCCCCGCCCACATACGGGACACCATATGGACAGCCTGCTGTTAATAACAACGGGGTGGTGGTACCGATCGCACAGAACTCAATGCCGCCATTTAATTCGCCGATGATCGCGCCTGGGCCGATGAACGAACCACTAGGACGATTGAATCCACCATGGCAGTTAGAATCCAATCCAACGTTTATGCAGGGGCCGCCGTTTGGTTACAACCCTCGTGTAAGAGACGTTCCATTGGATGTTTATTTGCAAGAGGGACAGACTGGACGCTTTACAATCGGTGGTGCCGTCAATAGTGACTTGGGGGTTACAGGAAACGTCACAATTGAGGAACGAAATTTTGATATTTGGGCGTGGCCGAATTCGCAGCGTGGGTTGCTCAATGGAGCCTTTCGAGGAGCGGGCCAAAATTTTCGAATGGAATTGATGCCTGGTAATCGGGTGCAGCGATATACGGTCAACTGGACCGAGCCGAATATTTTCGGCTATTCCCCCTTCAGTTTGTCGGTTGGTGGATTTTACTTTACAAGAATTTTCGAAGAGTGGACCGAACAGAGATTGGGTGGGCGTGTAGGTTTAGGGTATGAGGTTACTGAAGACCTATCGTTGATGACGGAACTCAACCTAGAAGATGTAAAGGTTTTCGATCCTGCTGTGGCAACTCTGCCAGCCTTGAACAACGTATTGGGTAGCAATGATATGTACCGAGGTCGCGTTCATTTGTCGCACAACACACGTGACAGCCCGTTTCTTCCTACTGAAGGACACATCATCGATTTGATTTTTGATCAGTACTTTGGAGAGCACGACTTTCCACGTGCACAAGTCAACTATAGCAAGTATTTTTTGGTTCGAGAACGTGCTGACAAAACGGGAAGACATACCTTCTCCAGCGCATTTCGCTTTGGATACACCGGGTCGCAAACACCAATATTTGAGAACTTCTTTGCCGGAGGTTTCTCAACTTTGCGAGGTTTTGATTTCCGAGGAGTTGGTCCTTTTGAAGAGGGGATTCACACTGGAGGTCGGTTCCAGTTCCTCGGCAGTTTTGAGTACATGATGCCACTTACGGCTGATGACATGTTGCGAATGGTGGCATTCGTCGATTTCGGAACCGTGGAAAACAGCATCAAATTCGATTGGGATAACTTCCGAGTAGCCCCAGGTGTAGGTTTACGTGTTGCTGTTCCAGCGCTTGGCCCCGCACCACTCGCGTTCGACATCGCGGTTCCTGTTAACAAATCTGATACGGACGATGAACGAATATTCCAATTCTCGATGGGTGTAGCAAGGTAATAGAGGTTTATGTTTGGAGTCGACCTGCCGCTGTATCACGGGCCTCTCGATTTGCTCTTCTATCTTATTCGGAGAGAAGAACTGCCAATCGAGGACGTTTCGATCTCCAAGATTACATCGCAGTATCTTGAGTATGTTGCACTGTTGAGCCAATTTGATTTAGATGAAGTTGGCGAGTTTATAGAGATAACCAGCCAGTTAATCGAGCTCAAGGCTCGGAGTGTTCTTCCTCAAGATCCTCAGGAAGAAGCTGATGCGATGGTGGAGTCGAGCAATCCTGATTCGATGAATCACTTGGTGGACCGATTGATTCAATACAAGAGGTTTCGCGACGTTGCGAGTTTGCTCGATGAACAAAGCCGTCAGTGGCAGATGCGATTTGCTCGAACCAGCGTGGATGTGTTGCCCAAAAAAGCCGAGGCACCGGAGGCCACGATCGCGAGGATCGAGGTTTGGGATTTAGTCAACGCATTTGGGCGAATCATAAAAGCGCATCATAAGCCGGTAGACCATCGATTAGAGTACGACAATACACCTATTCACGTCCACATGAAGCGTCTGCATGCCTTGGTGAAGGAACGCGGTGAACTCGAACTTCATGACCTTTTGGAGTGGGGGATGCACAAGAGTTCCGTTATTGCCATGTTCATCGCCACACTAGAGTTAACCAGGCACCATGGATTGCTCGCGATTCAAGATGCTCCAGATCAACCTCTGGTACTGAAGCCCGGGGCTGATTTCCCGACGGATTTAAATGTGGCTGAGGTTGATAACGCGGATACCAGTAATTTGAAGGCAGCCAGCATGCAGATCATGGCGAGATAATCCAAAATCATCAAATGACATGTGTCCAATTGTCTCGCCTATCACGCGGTCATACCGATTGTAACGATTAAACGCTTTGGGGATTCCATACTGTGGAAACCCGCAGGTACAAATCTCACTAACTCACTTCTCCCTGTTGCAATCTATGACCAACAATATTGAACTCAAAAAGCGAGTCCGTGTTTGAACCGCGCCCCCGGTGTCGGACATCAATCCTTACAATTAATCCTGAGTTGATGATGACACATACTACACATGAATTTTTGACGTCGGAACTGCCGATCGGGACTACGCTACCGTTCGATCTTCGAGATCCCTATGGAAACATTGTTCACAAGGCAGGGTTACCCGTAACAGAACGGCTGCTCGATCGACTTAAGGCGATGGGCGTTTCGTCAGTAACTGTTCGGGGGGAGCCCCCAAAAGTTGACTTAGATGATGTTTTGGGTTCGTACTTCGATGCCGCACATCTTGAGGCGATAACGACTAAGCTTGAGGAGGGAATCGAAGAGCTCAATCGATCGATTGAGTCCTTAATCAATGGCGAGGCAATCGAACCGAAGCTTGTCACGAATTGTGTGGAATCGTTTATTGAACAAGCTTCTACGGACACCTCTGCATTTTTAGCGGTCGTATTGCATCGCGCACTTAAGGCAGATGCAGATACGGTGAGAGCTATTTCAGAACGTTCTGCATGCTTGTCATGTTTGAGCACATCCATTGCATCATCAATGGGCATGGATAAACCTTCCATTCTTCGGACTGGTCTAACAGCCTTGCTCTCAGACATATCTATGGGAAATCACCCGGACTGGTTTGACGAGCAAAGATACCTAAGAGCACAAGCGATCAAGACTGAGGATTATCGAAATCATCCTGTTGAAAGCGGGCGGATGATTCATGCTTTAGGAACCTTTGAAGATCAGCTTATAGAATGTGTAAGCCAAACGCATGAGCTAGCCGACGGTTCCGGGTTTCCCTACGGGCTAAAATCTGAGATAACCTCGATGGAATCCAGAATTGTGAGCATGAGTGAGATTTACTTGGCATTGAGCTCACCTCTATTTTCGTCGTCTCCATTTTTGGAATCAGATTCTTTGGCTTACATGATTCATCAGATGGCATACGGACATATTGATCGAGCTGTATTGCGAGCGATGATCAAATCCCTTTCGATGTTTCCGATCGGAAGCTTGGTCAAATTGGATGATGACAAAGTAGCTGTCGTCGTGCAACCGAACAGCGCGAACCCCTTTCAACCGATCGTAAAACTCTACGAAGCTGGTGGAAAGGTTAAGGATCTGACCATTTCGAACAATCAGATCATTGGCCCGGCTGGAGACTGGTTGCCTAATCGACGTCGTATCGAAAAAGCAAAGCTCGATTCCGTGTTGTGGGTGCCAAGCGAGTCGGACGCAACATAAAAAGAAACCCAGTCTGTAACGACTGGGTTTGAGCTGAATCTTAAGCGGACTTGTCAAACCTCGAGTTGAGGTTCGACACCGAAAATCGATTGGTTACGACTCGGGTAGTTTCGCGTCATGATTCGATTGCTGTGACGATTCCTTCTGTGATGAGATGCCGATGAGTGCATCGAATTCGTCGTCAGCTGCATTTCTTTGAGCATACTCAAGAAACTCATTTTCTGCTTTCTTCGCGTCGAGTCCAGCAAGTTCTCTCGATACGCGAGCATTGGCAACCGACTTTTGTCGCATTTCACGAAGTCGTTGGAGTTCCTCGGATGTTTTGTCGTTGGTTATCCCGTTGACCATGTCTGCGATTTGCTTTTCCTCGTTAGCGGAAAGCATATCTGCAACAGCGTCGTGCTTTTCTTCTTTGATCTTTTCCAGATCGCGCATGAGCGATTGGATCTGGGTTTTATGACCATTGACATTGGTGATCAGTTGCTTGAGATCATCATCGATTTCGGAAGCTCTGGCTTGCTTTTCAGCGAGGGTGCTTGAGAAATCTTTAAATGCAGATTGGCATTTGAGATATTCCGGGTCATTTTTGACCGCAACGACATCCCCGTTGTACTTGTCCACGATGGCTTTTGCTCTAGCGGCAGCACCTGACTTTAGCTTCTCGAGTTTGTTGATTTCTTCAGTGAGTCCCTCGAGTCGCTTCTTTTTGCTTTCTTCCTGCGCGATCATCGAACTGATGGCATCTTTATACTCATTGATGCGTCTCTTCTTTTCTTCGATCACCTTTTCGTAGGTAGCCTTGATAACGGTTGGGTTCTTGCTTAGGGAATCGGCTGCATTATCAACTTTACCTGTGATTAAGTACTTGATGGCTCGAAAAAAACGACCGATCGCATTGAACATGAATCTTGCTCCTCAAATGGAAAAGGATGTTGCTGTTGGATTACTGTTTTAAGAACTCATCTCGATTGGGCTCGCTTTCCAGTTCCTTTAGGCGCTGGTCTACTCGCTTGGCGATTTCGAGGGAATCGTCTAGCTCCTTGGAGAGAGAGCTGAGTTCGACTTCTCGGTCTTGCGTCGATGTTGAGCGGATTTTATCTACAACTTGGCGAAGCCGGTCGGCTGCACCGATCAATTCGCCGACCACGTGGTCTCTTTCCTTGAGAATTCCGAGTCGGCGAGCGTCAACAAGCCGATCCGCTTGTTCGTACAGTTGTAGCGAATGCTCAAGCTGTTCGATAGTTGCCCAGAACAATTGGTCAAATTGTTGTCCAAACTGTAGGGCTGCAAAGTTACCTTGCGTGGTCTTGATTAGCGTTAAGAAGTCTCTTCGTGCCTGGAACGCTAGGTTAAAGCAATCTTTTGTTCGAAAATCGCGATCGGATCGGAGTCGCTTTTGAAGATCCTGGAGACGAAGGTCTTCTTGTTCAAGTTTCTCTTTGGCCAGATCGCTCACAGCGATTTTCTCAAGCTGCTCCGCTCCTGAAGCGAGTTGCAACGCGACGCTTCCTACAGCAATTAAACCGAAAGCGACGGCTACTGCGATCCAAACACCGCCGCTTACGGCGGCGACGCAACCAGTCCCCACCGCTACTGCGGCGGGAAATAAAAATTTCTTTGTTCCGAATAAGCGTCGCCAAACGCGACCACGTAGATCTGTCATTAGTCCATGCTAACGCGTTCGATGTACTCACCGGTACGCGTATCCACTCGGATGACGTTGCCTTCTTTTATGAATCCAGGAACCTGGAATTCACCACCGGTCTCCACCTTGGCTGGCTTGGTTACGTTGGTAGCTGTATCACCCTTAACGCCCGGTTCGGTTTCCACAACCTTGAGATTCACGTGTGATGGTGGGGTGATCGTTATTGGATTTCCATTGAACAAAACCATCGCAATTGGCATCTGTTCGATGAGATACTTCCAGTATTCATCAACTTGGTCTGCGGTTAGTTCGTATTGCTCGAACGTGGTGCTATCCATGAAAACGAAATTGCCGGCTTGATTGTAGAGGAAAACCGTATCAATTTCCTCGACGTCTGCCGCTTCGAGCTCGTCACCACCCTTTAGAGTTCGGTCGAGAACTGTGTTGCGGATCAAATTCTTGAGCTTGCAACGATAGAGTGCGTTGCCTTTTCCCGGCTTAAAAAAATCAACGTTGGTCAACAGGTAAGGCTCACCATCGATCTGGACTTTAAGACCCTTTTTCAGGTCATTGGTCTTGTACGTTGCCACAAAAAACTCACTAATGGATGCGAAGTGTAATGGAACTGTAGTGTGATACGGTCAGCCATGATTCGCCGAACACACCCCTATATTTTCGGAGAGTTTACGCGATTCCGTGAAAATAGGCTACGCCTAACCTTCGCCCCCCCAGCCTCCAAACTCCATCCAATCTGGCATCAGAATCCATGCAAGTTATCTCGATCGACCGACCTGAAGCAGGTACTATTGAAATGCCTGAGCGTTTTCGCAAGGAAATCGTTTATTTTATGACGCCTCCTGACGTACCTGGTGCACCCGTCTGCGGCAAGAATCAGTACTGGATCCCCTTGGCCAACTCCCAAGAATGGCTCGAGGATGGCGTTTTTTCCCTGGTTTCGCCGCTGGATGCAGAGTCCAAGGCTGAGATTGAACTTACCGAAGATCAAGAACGCTGGCTCGAATGGATGGTGAAAAACCAGGTGTCACTCATTGAAATTGCCTGAGTAAAGTTCGAATTCAAGGGTATGTCGGCCGAGAGTGGCCAACCACCAACCGACCAAATACGCCCCAGGACGGTACCAAATACTCGCCAGGTTAGAGAGTAAAATTGGGAGTCAAGCTTCTTCGGAGGCAGCTTGAATTGCGACTAGAGTGCGTCCCGATAAAGCTCCACAAAATTGGACCGTGATAAGGGACGAGGATTGAACGTTCCAGTCCATTGTTTGGTAGCCGAGTCGGCTATATCTTCGAGTATTCGTTGTTCTGCCTCGGCAGCGATTGGCCAGCCAGATAGCTGTCGCAATCGAGTGCATAGTCCGAAATCTGTGAGCCATTCGGTCATGCGATTGGCTAACCATTCACACGCTTCAGGTGCGTTTTTCCCGTGGGTGTCGCTTAGCAAGCGGACCAATTTCTGATAGCGATCCCCGACAACCGCTGCGTTGAAGCGAATGACATGGGGCATCATCAATCCGACTGCTTGGCCATGCGGAGTTCCTAGCGAGGCAGTTAGAGGATTGGCCAAAGCGTGTGCAGCCCCGAGCATGGACGCTTCGATGGCCATCCCCGCAAAACACGCACCGAGCTGCATGTTGCCTCGTCCTTCGATATCGGATGAATTCCCTAAAACTTGGGAAACCCCTTCGGAAAGTCGCTCCCAAGCACTCCAAGAATAGCACTCCGAGATGGGGGTTCTCTTATTGCAGACAAAGGTTTCTAAAGTGTGTGTGATGGCATCGATTCCCGTTAAAGCAGTCACTTTGTTGGGCATTGTCAAAGTAAGCCTTGGATCCAATAGTGCGATTCGACAGGCGGCTTTCGGGTCTCCACAAGCCATTTTGACATGAGTCTCAGCGTCGCTTATCAGCGCAAAGGACTGAGCTTCGCTTCCAGTGCCGGAGGTGGTTGGAATTCCGATCATCGGCAGCATGGGGTGTTGAGCTTTTCCCACGCCCCAATAATCTTGCATTCGTCCTCCGCATGAGTGCAAGAAGTTTATGCCTTTGGCGCAATCCATGCTCGAGCCACCACCAAGTCCAACGATCAAATGTGGCTGGAAATGACGTGCGACCTCTAATCCTACCTCGACGTGTTTGGTTGTCGGATTTTCTGAAAATTCATGAAAACCCAGCACCTCGAGGCCACTTTTCGAGAGGCTTGATGAGCCACGTTCAAAAATTCCAGCTGAAACAACCCCTGGATCGCTAACAACTAGTATGCGTTGGTTGGTCGAACCGTTTTCGGTCAAAAGTTGCAGCGCGAGATTGCCCAGGCGTTCGATTCCGTTTTCAGCAAATACGATGCGAGGTCTGAGCTGGTAGTCGAATTCCTGCATATTACTTATTGGTTGGCGGCAGATTCTAGGACTGAGCGTTGTACGGCGTTTGCGGTACTGCTGGTTTATACAAAAATGGCATTTGCGTGTATACGCGTTGCAAATGGTCTAAGCGTTTTATCGAAGCGGCAATGGGATTGTGATTGCTGCGATTCGCAAATATAACGACAAGAGGGGTCGGTGCGTTGCTTTCAGTTACTTTTTCAAGTTAGTATGGGTAGCATCTCACTTCTCTGAGTCTACGTCGGTTTCGTTGCCCAAAGAATCTGTTAGGAATGCTGAAATTAGTCGTCAAAGTTTATCGCCAACGAAGTACGGGGTTCTACTAATTGTTGCGGCTACCTTTCTTTGGAGCTTGAGTGGCTTTTTGACCCAGTTGCCACAGCTTGGTATTTGGGAAAAGGATTCGCGAGGGACAGCTATCGCATTTTGGCGAGCTCTTTTCGCACTCGTGTTATTGATTCCTCTTTGTAGAAGAGTCAGTTGGCATTTTGCGATGATCCCCATGATGGTGAGCTTTGCAACAATGACCATTAGCTTTCTTACCGCTATGGTTGTAGGGTCGCCGGCCAACACGATTTGGTTGCAGTATTTGGCTCCTGCTTGGGTGATGTTGGGTGCGATCTTGATCTACGGAGATCGGCCAACATCGCGTGATTGGCTCATGTTGAGTTTTTGTACCGCTGGCGTTCTCTTTATCTTGTTGATGGAAACGATTTCAAGTGAAGCGCGACCTAATCATCGATGGTATGCATCAGTTTTGGCAATTTTATCAGGGATTACCTATGCCGGTGTGATCTTGTCGATGCGGGCGCTACCCAAAGAGGATCCAGCCTGGTTGATTACTTTGAACCATGGAGCGACGGCTTTAGTCGTAGGGCCAATCGTTTTGTTGGGAGGTATGGCTTTACCGTCCGGTGGGGCATGGTGGGTCTTAGTGTGTTTAGGGATCTTTCAAATGGGATTGCCCTATTTCCTTTTTGCTCATGGTTTAAAGACAACACCAAGTCACATTGCTGCCCTGATTTCTTTGCTTGAGCCCGTGTTGCTTCCGATCTGGGTGCATATCGTCCGAAGAAATGACCCCGAGTACTTGGCTCCAGGTTGGTGGACATGGGTTGGTGCAGGATTGATCTTGGTCGGATTGCTTAGCCGATACGCTTCGCTACCAAAGATCTTTAAAGCCAATAGTAGTAAAGAGGATTCAAAGGACAAGGAACCGATTGATTCGAATGAGGTGTCTTCATGAAGGTGATGCACATCATCACAAGAATGATTATTGGTGGAGCACAAGAGAATACGTTATACAATTGCGTAGACTTGATAGAACAGCATGGTGACGAAGTTTTGTTGGTTACCGGTCCGTCACTAGGTGCGGAAGGGAATCTGCTGAATCAGTCAGATCAGGTGTCTCTCGAGGTTGAGACCGTTGGCTCTTTGATTCGGTCGATCAATCCGTTGCAGGATTCGAAAGCATTATCTGAGTTGAAGAAGATCATTAGGAGATGGCAGCCAGACGTTGTGCATACCCATAGTGCGAAAGCTGGACTATTAGGGCGTGCTGCAGGTTGGTCACTACGAGTGCCTTGTGTGGTGCATACGGTACACGGAGCACCATTTCATCCCTTTCAAAACCCACTCAGTCGACGTTTTTTTACTTGGTGCGAAAGATGGGCCGCCAAACGCTGTCATCACATGATCTCGGTTGCTGATGCTATGACGGACTTAATGGTAAGTGCTGGTGTGGCAAAAGCAGAAAAGTTCACGACAATTTCGAGTGGTATGGAGGTTACACCATTTGCCGAGAGTGCCATTCATCGCGATCGGATGAGGCGGCAACTGGGTTTCTCCGAGCAAGACATCGTATTCGGGAAGATCGCCAGATTGTTTCATCTCAAGGGGCATGAATACGTCGTGTCTGCGGCATTTGAGACAGTGCGTTCTGTACCTCAGGCCAAGTTCCTGTTTGTTGGCGATGGATTGTTGATGGATTCAATCAAAGCAAAAATCCGAGGGACCGAACTCGAAGGTAGGTTCGTGTTTACTGGATTGGTGCCACCGTCGGAAATTCCTGCGCACATTAGTGCAATGGATGTGTTGGTGCACGCATCGTTGCGTGAAGGGTTAGCACGCGCTTTGCCTCAATCGCTAATCGCAGGAAAGCCAGCTATAAGTTTTGACGTGGATGGTGCTCGAGAGGTCGTTATCAACGGTGCAACAGGTTGTTTGGTACCTGCCAAGGACGTTGATGGTCTGGCGCGAGCGATGATCGAATTGGGGACGAACAGCGAAATGCGACGTCAGTATGGAGCAGAAGGGGCTAAAAGATTCACCGACCAGTTTCGCCATGAAACCATGACGAAGCGAATTCGTGAGGTTTACTCGAAAGTCCTTAGCGGTATTCAGCCGTAGCCGAAGTGGCCAGACTTTGGACAACTTGCCGGCAACATCTCCAATCTGTGGCCAGATCTTGTAGGCCGTAACAAGTCTCGTAAGAGACGCAGTTACGGCATAGCACGCCGGGACCGAAATGACTTGTCGGTTTAGGCCTAAGTCGGGATCGTTGATTTCGCGCAGCTATATTCACCCTCCCGCAGAATTCGGGAGGCTCGAGTGGAGTTTACGATCACGAGGGGAAGTCTCTTGTAGTGGACGACGCTAGGAGGCCATTTGCACGGGAGTCCGCCTGTTGCATAGTAGATAAGATTCGTGCCATGTTCGTGCCATGTTCGTGCCAGTCGGTCAGGCCTCGTAGCCTCGTCCACTACAAAATCGGGCCTCGTTGCCTCGTCCACTACAAAATCGGGCCTCGTTGCCTCGTCCACTACAAAATCGGGCCTCGTTGCCTCGTCCACTACAAAATCGGGCCTCGTTGCCTCGTCCACTACAAAATCAGGCCTCGTAGCCTCGTCCACTACAAAATCAGGCCTCGTAGCCGTTATCCGTTCTAGAGGACCGGTTGGAATCTTAGTGCGTGACAATAACGCGTGCTTAGCGGCGGCTGAAAGGTTCCGGGTTCCGTGGCGCCGCGGTTTTGGCATCTGCGCGTAACATTTCTGGCTTGGACATCTTTATCTCATCGTAGCGGTTGAGATAGAGTGAGACGGCTCTTGTTGCATGGCCGCGTGGTCCGATGGGCCATTTATACGCTTTCTTGTCATAAATCTTCGTTAGTAGAAAATCGACGCTCTTTTGTACTTTGGGGGTGTTTAGTTCTGCGTCAGGTAACGTGAAGAGGAGCCATTCGAGAATGTGGCCAGTCGTTTGAACTTTGCGTTCTTCGTTTTGTTCATCGCCTCGTCCTTCGAGCCAAGATGTGCTGAAGCTACCGTCAGCATTTTGAAGTTTCCAAGCGTATTCAACGTAGTCCTTTACAAATTTGTCTGCACGAGCGTATTGCCCATCGATCGGCAAGCCTTGGATGGCTCTTTGCTTTACGGCAAAAGAGTAGCCCATCAGTCGGTGGGTACCACCACAAGCGGCTCCCTTGATTGGTTGAGCGAGTTCCTCGGAGATTAGCTTTGGAATACTCCAAACCTTGCCATCATTAGATCGCCATTGCTTATTCGAGTCCAAGTAATAAGACAACCCGATCAGTTTGAAGGTTAGTTCGCTCTTTTCGCGGCATGTAGCCATCTCATAGCGGACCAAATCTTCGACTTTGTATTTTTGGTTTCCGACTTGTATTGGGTAATCAAGTGGGACTCCACACTGCGCGAGGATCGCCATGAACTGCCCCGCGTGACCTTGGACACCGCCACCAACGTTTGGCACGAACCCGTTTCTGGTGGGGGTAAATATTCGCTGTGTTCTGCAGGTGCCGTTGTGGCACATCCAGCCGATGGCGTTAACGCGTTGATTGCCGTGGACCATTTCGTAGTCACCGCCAAAGGGTAGTAAAGCGTGCATCACAGCCCAAGGAGATCTAACTGAGGTTGACTCTGGGAAGTTAAGGTAATGGTCCAAGCAAGCCTGGGCGCGACGTAGTCTTAGTGCGTCGGCAGGGTTCGCCACTGCCGGTGCATCGGTGGGTTTGGCGGGAACGATCTGTCCTTCCAGTTGGGGATCCTCGATTTTTACTTTGCGTTTCGCAGGTGTGGCGGGTTTGGCTGCCTTTAACGCGTCTGCTCCTTGTTCCTCTTTAGCTCGATCCAGAGACTTGGTATCGATGATGGGGGCTTCCTGGCCTTTTTGTTCTTCCAATTCGGAGAGGGATGATTGAGGCATGGAGATACGGGGTGGGGTGATTAACGGTTCGTCGGTATCGGTGAATTCCTCGTCTTCGAAAGGGATCCGCACATTTCGTCGGGGTTTGGCATCCGGCGATGTCGAGTCACTCGACTTTGTATCGGAGTTATTCGAGACCATAGGTTTATCTTTGGTCTCCGGTTCGCTAGACTCATCGATCCCGCTCCCAATCTCCAATGATTCTAAACTTTTTGGAGTTTGAGCCATTCGTTGTGGTGTGAAATCTGGGGGGACGGTTGAGAGTTTTTCTTTAACGTCAGCGTCATTACCCAAAGCGATCATTGGGGAGGGATCACTACTAGAAGTTTCAGAACTATTAGGTGTTTCAGCGAGCTGACTTATTGTGGCAGTTGGAGCGGGCAACGGTTGACGCCGGATACCTTGCCAAAGGTGAATCGGAGAGAAGGGGAAGCTCGAAGCATTTGCAAGCTGCCAAGACAATGAAAGACTGGGGATAACAGCCACTGGATCTGTCGCAGAGGCGTTTAGTTTGGCTAATTGGGGGTCTTCTGTTTCGCGGACCTGCGGGCTATTTTTTACGATCGGTAGTTGGTCATTAATTGGAGCAATTGACTTGGGGTTATTCTTTTTGGAATGGCTCGTGGTGTCTTCGATTTTGCCGAGCATCAACACGCCGTCGTCGATGATGATTGGATTTTTGGCAGGTGTGGAGGGGAAGGACTTCAGAAGGGGCGGTTCTTCCAGTGTCAAAGAACCCTCGATACTTGGCAGGGCATCCCCTTTAGGCTTTCGGGTGTTTTCGGCTGGTATACTTGGAGTTCGTTGTTTAGGTCGATCTGCTTTTGGAGCGTCTTGTTTGGCCGCGCCTTTAGTATCAGCCGACTCAGAAGAACCTGAGTTTCCAGATTGACTGCTAGGTATGAGGAAGAATGGTTCCTGGGCCATACCGTTGGTGCTAACTGCAAGGCAGGAAGCGACCAAAGTTGATAGAGCAGTCCTTTGTGCGATTCGACTAAACTTGTTGAGCATTGTTTAGCTATCAATTCGAGTGTGTTATACGAGCAGCCGCGTACGGTTTTATCGGAAAAGACGGTACAGTCTATTCAGATATAAAAGTCGGAATGCGGACCAATGAGGGGGCAAATGGAAGAAGTGGGCGATAGCTAGCAAAAATTCGCCATTGCGGAGTTGAATTCGAAGGGCCCGGCGTAAAAGATTCCGAGAATACGAGGTTTTGTATCTCGGACGATAACAGCGTGTTAGACTTGATCGTTAGGTTCTGTTTATTGCTACAAGGAAGTCCCCATGCATTCCGAGATTGCCCAGTTTTTGCGTTTTCTAGATGTTGAAAGGAACGCGTCGGATCTCACCATTAAATCCTATAGAGAGGATTTGATGGATATGGCAGACTTTTTGACCGAGGAGAAAGCGACCAAATTGTTGCCTCGGGAGGTGACGCCTACCGATTTGCGTGGGTACGTTGCTGCTCTTCATGAGGCTGGTTATGCGAGGACCAGCATATCCAGAAAATTGGCGTCGCTGAGAAGTTTTTTCAAGTTCGCGATTCGCCAAGGTTTTGCGGAGAACAACCCTGCCCAACCACTTCGCAATCCACGTGGACAACGAAGCTTGCCACATTTCTTGACGGCAGAGGAAGTGGATAAACTGCTTGATGCACCGAAGCTCAGCGAGCCTGCGGGCTTGCGAGACAAGGCGATTTTGGAGGTTATGTATAGTGCGGGGCTTCGGGTCAGCGAGGTCGTAGGGATGAATGATCGCGATATCGATTTTGCAGAGGGGGAGGTGCGCATACGAGGTAAGGGCCGCAAGGAGCGACTCGGTTCTTTAGGAAGGTATGCGATACGAGCATTGAGAGCTTACTATCCTGCACGCATACGCAAAGAGACAGAGGGGCAGAAAGATCAGCCAACATTTACGAACAAGTTTGGTCAGAGGCTAACGACCCGAAGTGTGGGCAGAATGTTAGAGAAGTACATTTTGGAATGCGGCCTAGACACACGAACCACACCTCACACGTTACGTCATAGTTTTGCAACGCACCTATTGGATCGCGGGGCAGACATTCGTAGTGTGCAGGAAATGTTGGGTCACAAGAGTTTAGCTACAACTCAGATTTATACGCACGTTAGTACCGCAAATATTAAGAAAGCGTATGCCAAGGCGCATCCTCGCGCCAAGAAGTCTGCGGATAGTTCGACCTGATCCAATACGGTTTTTCGCAGAGTCGCTATAATGCGAGTCAGTGGCATGATTCGCCCAAAGAGCATGCCAGGAATCCCACTCGACTCATTATAGTGAAAAACGATGCGAATAACTGCTTGTTTAGCGGTGGTGCTGTTGCTTGCATGCTCTCATGGAATTACTGATGGTAATTCTCGAGACGGGGGCTCGGAGCTTAGCCAGGACATTCAGACTCTTAGAGTACTGGAGGCTGGAGACGAATCGATGGTTAAAGGGGGAGTTGCTGCAGCACGTTTGCGCGACGCGACCGACTGTAACCTGATTGATTTCTTGAGGGCCATGAAGGGAGCTACCCCTGTTGGCAAGAACTGGCTTTTAGGGATTGCGAACGTTCGGTATCTGAAAGAAAAGGCTGGCGTTCAAGCTGAACTAAAGGAGTTTTTGGCCGACGTGTCGAATGATCCAGAGGCCCGATATACGGTTTTTTCTTGGATCACAGAGGGGAAATCGGATTTACGAAAGCAAATGTTGGAGGGGATGTTAGAGGATCCGAGTCCCGAGATTCGGTTTGCTTCAGTACAGGAAGTGCTTGAGCAATCCCCTGATGCCGAACGTTTAAAGAATCTGTTAACGTCAGCTAGGCATCCGAATCAGATCGTTGAAATTATCAATCGCCTTGACAAAGCGGGAATCGCGATCGATCAGAGAAAGCACTTTGGTTTTCTGTCCGAGTGGAAGCTCATAGGCCCCTTTGATCACGTCGGTACCAAGAATTTTGACAAGGCATTTCCTTTGGAGGGAGATTGGCAAAAAGGGAATTTGGCAGCCGTTTATGAGGGTAAAGTAGGCGAGGTCACATGGATGGAGCACGCAACGGTCCATAAGGAAGGAATGGTGGATCTCGCGAGTCTCTACAACAAAGAGAAAGGATGCATAGTTTACGGTGTGACCGAATTTGAATCGCCTATTGCGGGGCCTGCAGAGATTCGATTGGGGTGTATTAATGGGAATCGAGTGTGGGTCAACGGAGAGTTGGTCATGTCGAATGAGGTTTATCATTCTTCCATGCAAATCGACCAATACATCGAGCCTATTGTTTTAGTGAAGGGAACGAATCGGATATTGGTCAAGATTTGTCAAAACGAGCAAAAAGAAGGCTGGGCTCAGGATTATCAGTTTCAAATCCGTATATCGGATAGTACTGGATTGGCGATAACCGCGAACTAACTTCTACTACGAATTGAGAACATGAATAACTTAAAATCGCATTGGCACACGATGAAAATTACATCGCACTGGGGGAACGTATCAACGAGTTTGGGCGTAGGTTTGGGAGCCCTTTTGCATTTTGGGATAGCGACAAGTTCGTTTGCAGATTGGCCGCAGTTTCGGGGTGCGACGTCCAACGCAGTAGAGTTGAATTCAGATCTTCCTGTCGAGTTTGATGGAGCATCTGGCAAGAATGTGGCTTGGAAGGTGAGTATTCCCGGTCGCAGCGTGGGAGGAGCGATCGTCGTTGGGAATCAAGTTGTCACGACAGCCAGTGTAGGGATGGACGAAAGACGCGTTCGATTGCATAGTTATGATGTGGCCACGGGTGCTCAAAACTGGACGCAAGAGTTTGTAGCCAGAGGGCGGCCTTACTGTCATCCTACTAGTGCAAATGCAGCTCCGACCCCTACGTCGGATGGCAAGAGAATCTATGCGTTTTACAGCTCGAATGATTTAGCATGCGTAGACCTGGACGGCAATCTGGTTTGGTATCGCTCGTTAACAAGTGATTTCGTCAAGGCATTTAATGACACGGGTATGAGTTCCTCTCCGATCGTCATTGACGGAGTTTGTGTTGTGCAGATTGAGTGTCAAGGAGAATCTTTTGTCGCTGGTTTGGATTCCGAAAATGGCGTTCTTCTTTGGAAGAAGGATCGGCCCCGTAAAGCGAATTGGTCTTCTCCAGTTTCTTATAAGAATCCGGAGGGGAAGTCAGTGATTGTGATCCATTCCGGCAGTGATCTCGTTGGGCTGGATCCGAAGTCGGGTGATCAAGTTTGGATGAAGCCTGTAGCCTGCAGTGTGGTCCCGTCGAGCTTAGTGTTTGAGAATCGGCTTTATGTGCCTTCTCGGGGCTTGGTCGCATTTGATTTGTCTAGTTCAGGAGGGGAACCAAGTGAACTTTGGAAATCGAGTCGTATAGGGGTTGAGTCCTCATCGCCTGTCGTTGTTAAGGACAGGATTTATACAATTAAAGGTCCTGCAGTCTATTCGGGCGACATTTATACAGGGGACGTAAAGTGGCAGGCACGTGTTGCGGAGGGGAGTGTTTGGTCGAGTCCGGTTGTTGCAAAAGATAGAATGTATCTGTTCTCGATGGATGGAAAGTGTTCTGTAACGCAGCTAGGAGAAAGCGAAGGGGTTCGTTTGGCACTTAACGAATTGGGAGAAGATGTTTTGGGAACTCCTGCTATTGTGGGAGATGCTATGTACGTGCGCAGTGTGTCGTCGTTGTGGAAGATTGCAAAGTGAAACTGGAAGAGACTAGTCACGTTCCCAGCATGGTAACTCTCTCGCCGGTGAATGCACCTGTGAGTGGTTCGGTGAGGGTTCCGGGATCGAAGAGTTTGACGAATCGAGCGTTAATCTGTGCTGCTATGGCCAGGGGAGCTTCGGTGCTGTCGGGCGTTTTGGAAAGTGAAGACACCGAGGTTATGATTCATGCATGGCAGACATTGGGTTTGTCATTGAATTGGGACAAAGCCAAAGAACGAGTTGAGATTTCAGGGTGCGCAGGAGTGCCCGCGAGAATGGAGGCGGATCTCTTCGTTGCCAATAGTGGAACCTCGATCCGATTTTTGACCGCAGCGCTCGCAACGACGCATGGGCGTTATCAATTAGATGGTGTACCGCGGATGCGCGAGCGGCCGATAGGGGATTTGTTGAGTGGCCTCGCTGCTTTAGGGGCGAAGGTGGTCAGCACAAATTCGGTTCGAAACGATTGCCCGCCGGTGATGATTGAGGGATGTGGAGTGAATGGTGGAAAAACGGCAGTGGCGGGAAGTGTGTCGAGTCAATTTCTGAGCGGTCTATTGATGGCTGCTCCTTATGCGTCGTCCAGTGTCCAGATAGAAGTCTTAGGGGAAATGGTCTCACGTCCCTACGTTGACATGACCGTTTCGATTATGCGTGACTTTGGCGTGTATGTCGAAGAACGTGAAAATGTTTTTACGATTCCGGCGCCGGCGGTTTATCAGGGGCGAGAGTATCGAATCGAGCCAGATGCATCAGCAGCAAGTTATTTCTTTGGGATCGCTGCACTGACAGGTGGAGTTATACGAGTTGAGGGGTTGGACTTTAACTCATTGCAGGGGGACGTTCAATTCGCCAGGGTGTTGGAGCGAATGGGGTGTCTTGTAAAAAGTGAGAGTGGATTTATCGAGTTAACAGGTGGCGAGTTACGTGGGGTCGATATAGATATGAACTCCATTAGTGACACGGTGCAGACGTTGGCGCCTGTTGCATTATTTGCCAAGGGGCCAACTCGAGTGCGCGGTGTTGCTCACAATCGACATAAAGAGACCGACCGAATCAGCGATTTGGCTCGTGAGTTGAGAAAGTTTGGAGCCAGAATCGACGAGCACGATGACGGTCTTACCATTTATCCTGTCGAGGAAATGGACTGGTTGCTCGACTATTCACGCGAACCCATTTACATCGATACTTACCGAGACCATCGAATGGCGATGGGGATGGGGATGTTAGGGTTAGTGGTACCTAATGTATACATCAGAGATCCTCGCTGTACGACGAAGACTTTTCCCAAGTATTTTGAAACTGTGGCGGAGCTTGCGGGGCAAGTGCCACAATATTCTTTTTGAGACGATGGATGAAAACGCCAAAAAAGCTGTATCAAGCAAAACGCTTTGCTGTTGAGGAAGTTTATGAACAGCTACCGGACGGAACCGAGGTTGTACGCAATGTCGTGCGGCATCCGGGAGCTGTTGTCATTTTACCATTGGTGGACGACGACCATGTTTGCTTGATCCACACGTATCGGGCTGCGATAAACAAATGGAATTTGGAACTGCCGGCGGGGACATTGGACAAGAGTTTGCCTCCCCTCGATGTCGCGTTTCTAGAGTTAAAGGAAGAGACCGGCTACGAAGCGGGGCAAATGGATCATGTCCACACATTTAATATGTCGCCAGGGATTTTGGATGAGAAGATGCATTTCTACGTTGCTTCTCAGATGAGCTTGGGTGATACAGCGAGAGAGATCGGCGAGCAAATGGAGAATCGAGTCGTTTGTTGGTCGGAGGTGGATCGAATGCTCAGAGACAGGCAGATCATCGATGCAAAAACATTGGTTTGCCTGCTATGGTATCTTAGGTATCGAAAATATTGATTCAGCCAGATTGGAGGTGGCCGTTGGAAATGTCAAGCTTAAATCATCAATCGTCAAAGACCAAAGTGACGCCACAATTGAAGGCTAGTTTGAGACCAATTTCGATTTCAGACCAATGCGGCTTGGGTAGTTGCCCTGCTTGTGGGGGGACTTTGATCGAAATTCGGGCCAAGTTTCAGTGCCAGCGCTGTCACCGAATTTGTGAAACGTGTTGCGAGGGAGGCCGGGGATAGTTTTTTGGGATTTTTAGAAAAGACTACTGACACATGAGGGGGCGAATTGGATACATTTAGGGGACACCACACGGTACGCCGTGCCTTGAAGGCGCGAGTACAGCACGTTCCTTAAATCGTTTGGTACCCCTTGGGGTATTCCTGCGAAGGCGTCCTTATGTCCTCATTTCGTAGAGTTTTGTTCTCGCGAAAACCGCATTCAGGTCGATTCCCAGCTAGTTCAGATCGGGCTCGTCAGCGTTCGTTACGTTTTGATGTTCTCGAATCGCGACGATTGCTTGCTGGTTTAGACGTGTTGGTATATTCCGACGCAGATGGTTCTCGCGATCAGAATTCAGGCCTGGAATTGGGCTTGGCGAAGCAAGTTGTTTACGTCGATTTGAATCGCAATGGTTCGCATGATCGCAATGAGCCATTATCTATAACCAACCAAGCGGGCGTCGCATCGTTTTCTGGTTTGCCGTCTTCTCAAATAGAAGTCCGATTGCTGGGGGCTAATCAAGGAGTGGTACAGACCTCTCCCGTTCGGCCAGCGTCCACGGAATCGTTGATTGCCGACGTTTCCATCGATGAGATTTTGTACTCGATGGGCGGCAATGAGTTTTGGGGGAGAAGTGGTAATCATCTGCAGAGGTTTGCTGCGAATGGTCGTTTGGTTGGAGATGGATTGGCGATACCCGGCAATTTGATCGACTCGGCTTTTTCTGGCTCTGATGGTTGGCTGTTGGTTGATACGGAATCATCAGAACGAGAGCTTTATCGATTGGCTGATGGGGGGCTAACGAAGAGTTCGATTGATGCAACGCATTTTGAGTTGCTCGAATCGATTGGTGGTGGATTCGTTGCATGGGATTCTATCGATGGCCTAGTTCGCTTGAATCAAGCAGATTCCGAGTTTGGGGCCGTTATTGAGATATCAAAAGGTGGTGGATTTGAGTCCTTTCGTTCATTAGGCGAAGATCGAATTGTAGTTGAGGAGCGTTTGGATGGTGGGACTAGGCTTTCTGTGCATCGAATTGATGGCGATTTAGCCCAGTTAGAGGCGGAGCGGACTTTTCCCAGGGACCTTATTTCGTGGATGACATCGTCGAAAGGTGATGCCATTTTTGTGGACACGAGCGAAGGGGTACACGTCATAGATACGGTCAACGGGCTGGCATCGACGCATGTTTTGGCCTCGAGTGCATCGCCCATTATTTTCGATCCCGTGTCGATGATTTTGTATACCGGTGATTCTACCCACTTAAGCACTCTACGAGCTTGGGACACTAGTGTTGGGCGGGAGATAAGTTCGATTGAAATCGGATCCACTCCAGCAGATTTGGCCAAAGTTGCTGTATCTGGAGATGGGCGAGTAATTGTCGTACCGGGAGATCGTGGTTTGGTCCTTAGGTCGGTGAGCGAGGCCGCACCGGTCGAAGTAGATTTTTCGGTGGGGCCAGTTCCAAGTGTTTCGATTGGAGTTCAAGTCGTTTCTGCTGGAAATCCTTTGGAATTGACTGAGAGATCTTACGCATTCAGCGTGATTGAAGATGAAGAGTCGGAAATTCGCCTGGATCAAGTGTTTGAGGGCCTAGCGACTGGGACGTGTGTCGTTGTGTTGCAACCGCCGGTCCGTGGAACTCTTCAGTGGTCCGTCGAAACTGGCGGGCTATATCGTCCGTTTGAGAATGTTGAGGGGGTTGATGGTTTCACAGTGGCATTGTTTGATGGCCTGAATTGGTCTTTGCCTCAGCGAGTTGCGATAACCATACAGGGACAGAATGATCTGCCGACTGCGATCCGGTTGCCACATCGACTTGAGATTCGCGAGAATGTTGCGGGTGCTATCGTAGGACCGGTTTTGGTTGAAGACGTGGATGCATCTGCGGCGTACCTTTGGAGTGTAGATGATCAGAGGTTTGAGATTCGCGATGGTGTGCTGAAACTGCGGGATGAGCAACAGCTTACGCTGCAACAGGGAGAAAGTGTAAGGCTGACTATTCGTGCAGTAGAGGTTGGTTTTGGATCATCGGAGGTTGGTGGTAGCGGCGGATTAGAGGCAACAGTCAATCTCAAGGTAAATGCAAATCCGCTGCCTGGCGAGTTCTTTGTTTCGAGCGAGTACTCCGTTCCGGAGAATGAGGCAGGCGTATCGTTGGGATATGTGTATGTTCGAGGATCTTTGCCGCCTGATCATTATGCAATTTCGGTCAGCGACAGTCGGTTCGAAGTGGTTAATGGGCTGTTCAAATTGCGTGATTCCGTTGCTTTAAGTTGGCAAACAGACGATGCATTGCTGGTTACGTTAATTGCCCAGGGGTCTAGTGGAGAGCAGTTTTCCAAGCAAACCTTGGTGCGAGTGATAAAGGATCGCACACCGACCGTTGATCCCAATGACGTCGATGGAGATGGAATGATCACTCCCATCGATGTCTTGATTTTGATCAACCATATAAATTCCCAGGGAAGCGGGTCGGATTCGCAAGAAGGGGAACCGGGACTGCGGATTGATATCGATGGGGACGGTCATGTGTCCCCGATAGACGTTTTGATTTTGATCAATGTCATCAACGACCAATTGGAAAACGACGCTGTCATCGCTCCTCCTAGTGATCGAGAGGTCACTTCCTTGAGTGGAGAGGGTGAGGGGAGCTCGATGGCAGGTCTAGAATTCGGTTTTGTGGATGATATTGCTTCGGACGTGAGGAAAGGGCGACGGCACCTCTAGAGCCTCGCATACGACCGCGTTCACGGGATTGGGTTTGTTGTCCGCTAGCCTGCATGGCGAGTGTTTTGGGCAATTCTTCGGTGCTTTTTCGGCTTAGACAGACAGCGGCGTTACGTACCAAGCGTGTTTAGGAATCTGTACCCCCTCTGCGGAGTGGGGGATCTGTGACTTTGTCTTTTTTTTCAAAATCTTCGTTGGTGGACCAGAGGTGTCACTCCGGTGCACGAGGATTCTCTAAGACTAAATTGCTACAGACTTTAGGTTGGTTCATTACCAAATCTAGTCGAAGCAATCGAGTGGTTCGAATCGTACTCAAATCTAGGCGTGACAAGCGTTTGCGTCATCGTTCGCAAAAAGTTTGACTTTAGACCAGGAATCGGTACGATACTCCTCACATGACGCAACATGTAGTGGCTGCAAACCGATACTATACTAGGTATAGTGGTTTTGCTCTGCTTGTCATTCTTGGTGATTTCGCCGTCGACCGGGCGAATTTGTCAGGGATTTATGCGTCGGATGCTGAAGGAGGGTAAGACACCCGAGGTCGAACTGGACGTTTTCTCACTTATTTGAAGCAGGGTAGCTCCGCCGATTTAATCCCGATTCTGTTTCCCGTCGGGAGGGTCTTGTCGCTTTGCTTTAAACCTTATTTATCCCGAAGGAGTCGTAAAATCCATGGCAACCGTAGAAATGGGTCGCGAGCGTCGCACGAAGTCACGAACGACAAGAGAAGTACGTGGTGACCGAAGTGGTCTGAAGATTGAAACACGGTTTTGTCCGGAGAACGTGGCTGACCCGTTTGATACGGTTCAGTGGGAAGTTCGGAGTGCCGCCATCAAAGACGAGTCTGGAAAGGCGTTGTTTGAGCAGACCAATTGCGAAATCCCGTCGACTTGGAGCCAGTTGGCAACCAACGTTGTGGTAAGTAAGTATTTCTATGGTGATCCGCACAACAAGGAAGAGCGCGAGCATTCTGTGCGTCAGTTGATTCATAGAGTGACCCGTACTTTAACGGACTGGGGGATTGCGGATGGTTACTTTGACACGGCTGAAGACGGAGAGCGTTTTTATCGCGAATTGACTTGGTTGTGTTTGCACCAAGTTGGTGCCTTCAATTCACCTGTCTGGTTTAATGTTGGGCTGTTTAACCAGTACGGTGTTTCGGGTGCGAAGTGCAATTGGCATTTTAATGTAGAGAAGGATTGCGTAGAGCAACCGGACAACCCGTACGAGTATCCTCAGGGGTCAGCATGTTTTATTCAAAGTGTTGAAGACAACATGGAAGACATCATGCGATTGGCAACTAGTGAAGCGATGCTTTTTAAGTTTGGTTCGGGAACGGGAACCGATTTGTCGACGATTCGAAGTAGTCGAGAGAAGCTATCGGGCGGTGGAAAGCCGAGTGGCCCCCTCTCCTTTATGCGAGTTTACGACCAGATTGCAGCAGTAGTAAAGTCTGGCGGCAAGACACGTCGTGCGGCGAAGATGCAATCGATCAAAGTTTGGCATCCGGACGTTATGGAATTTATCGAGTGCAAGTGGAAAGAAGAGCAAAAGGCACATGCTTTGATTCGAGAGGGTTATGACTCGAACTTCAATGGAGAGGCCTACTCGTCAGTTATGTTCCAAAACGCGAATTTGTCGGTTCGAGTCACCGATGAGTTCATGAATGCAGTTGCGAACGATCAAGCGTGGAAGACACGTTGGGTGAGCGACAAGTGTGAAGAGGAACCACCAACATATCGAGCTAAAGACATTCTCAACAGAATGTCCGAGTGCGCCTGGCAATGTGGGGATCCTGGTGTGCAGTATGACACGACGATCAACAAGTGGCACACATGTCCGAACAGTGGGCGAATCAACGCCAGCAATCCATGTTCCGAGTACATGTTCCTCGACAACACTGCGTGTAATCTGGCATCAATCAACCTGATGAAATTCAGGCAAGAAGACGGATCCTTCGACCACGAAGGCTTTACAACGGCATGCCGTTTGTTTTTTATCGCTCAAGAAATTTTGGTGGATCATGCAAGCTATCCCACCGATCGGATTGCTCACAACAGTCATTTGTTCCGACCGTTAGGCTTGGGGTACTCCAATCTTGGGTCGTTGCTCATGACAAGTGGGGTTTCTTATGATTCCTCGGAAGCTCACAGCTTGTGTGGAGCCATCACCGCCTTGATGCATGGTGCTGCCAATTTGACGAGTGCTGAAATGGCCGGAGTCGTTGGAACATTTGCCGAGTATGCTGAAAATGCTGAGCCGATGATGCGAGTCATGCAAATGCATAGGAACGCAGTTGAGCAGATCAATTCCAAGGGCTCAACCTACTTGAAGGATGCGGCAAGAAGTGTTTGGGACAAGGTTCTAGAGCATGGGCAAAGAAACGGTTTTAGGAATGCTCAAGCAACGGTGCTCGCACCAACTGGAACGATTAGTTTCATGATGGATTGCGACACGACGGGTATCGAACCAGATATTGCCTTGGTTAAGTACAAGCAATTGGCTGGTGGCGGTATGCTCAAGATTCTTAACAAGTCGGTGCCCCTGGGCCTGAGGACTTTGGGTTATTCTCCCGAGCAAATTGAGGCCATTGAGAAGCACATATCTGAAAAAGATACCATTGAGGGAGCACCTTACATCAAGACGGAACACCTGCCAGTATTTGATTGTGCATTCACTCCTGCAAATGGAACTCGCAGCATTCGTTGGCAAGCTCACGTCGAGATGATGGCAGCCGCTCAACCGTTCTTGTCCGGTGCGATTAGCAAGACTGTCAATATGCCTAAGGACAGCACTGTTCAGGATATTGCGGATGCCTATTTCTGGGGGTGGGAATTAGGTCTCAAAGCGATTGCGATTTATCGAGATGGTTCCAAGCAAAGCCAACCTCTATCGACGAAGTCCGAAGGTAAAAAAGCGGAAGAAGCTTTGGCTGCAAAGACGGTAGAAAAGATCATCTACAAGCCGCGTCGAGAGCGTTTGCCCGATACGAGAAATTCGGTTACGCACAAGTTCAATATATCTGGACACGAAGGATATTTGAATGTTGGGCTCTATCCGGATGGTCGCCCAGGTGAAGTATTTATCACGATGGCGAAAGAGGGAAGTACGGTAGGCGGGTTGATGGATAGCTTTGGTACGGCTACATCGATTGCATTACAGTACGGTGTTCCTCTCGAGGTATTGGTCAACAAGTTTAGTCATACTCGCTTTGAGCCAATGGGGCATACGACGAATCCCGATATTCGAATCGCAAAGAGTGTCATTGACTACATTTTCCGTTGGCTTGGTATTACCTTTTTAGATTCTTACCGCGAAGAGCACAAACAAAAGACGGAAGCTATCGGACAATCGAAAACAGGTTCATCCGAAGTAAACCTCCGAACTCCTGTTGATGGAAATGGAGCTGCAGCAGTTGCAACCTCTTACACCAGTGCACGATTTGTTGGATTTGACGATATCATTGCTCGAACTGTTGCACCGGAAACCAAGAGCGAGTCATTGAATATCATTGACAAGTCGAAGTTGGAGGTGGCGAACAAGCCTGAAGATCGCAACAGGCAATTCGCTGGATTCCAAGAAGACGCGCCAGCGTGTGACAACTGCGGGTCAATCACGGTAAGAAATGGAAATTGTTATTTGTGCCACAACTGTGGGAATAGCATGGGTTGTAGCTAATGTAGAGCAGGTTCGTTGTTAACGGACTGATGTTCGTTCTAGAAGCAAAACTCGGTTACCCGTTGGGTAGCCGAGTTTTTTTATTGGCGTGTCAGGCATAACGCAAAGCGTCATTGCCTGACGCTCTCAACTGGGAAGCGAAATTCAACCAGGGAGTTTCTGGTCGGGTGTAATGGGACACAAGGCTCAAAACCTGATGTCATTCGTAGCAAATCTGAGTGTATACTGCGGATGTCTGGTAGGTAAATTAGGTGTCTTACCCCAAGAGATTTGCGGCGATGCAGCAAAGCTGTTACCTAAGGGACAATGGTTGTTCCTAAAGGTCTCTGTCCCACTGTGAATTCTATAGTCCTAGTCAACGTTTTGCTCGGAGCGGCTACGATGAAATGGGCCCTGTTTCCTTGAATAGGAGTCACCCTAGAGTATGTCAACAAGGAGAATTGAAACGTCGTCTATAGGTCCTTTAGGTTCGCACCATTTGTTAACGACATTTCGAATGTGATTTACTTGTTCCGCCGGAGAAAGTTTGCGACTTGAATCGAGTTCTAGGAGCATGCGTTCGTTGGTTAGTTGGTCCAGGTTGGCATCCATAGCTTCTGGAACACCGTCCGAATAAAGCAGGAGTCGATCGCCTGAAGACAATTGTAAAAGGTACTCGTCGAATTCAGCATCCTCAACCCACCCAATTGCGAAGCCTTCACCTGGGGCAAAACTGCTTGCTTTATCTCTTGGAAGAAGAACCGGTTGCGGATGGCCTGCACAGGAATATCGAAATGATTTGGTCCGAATATCGAGAACACCATAAAGAATCGTGAAATGCAAGCCGCCTTGGCTATCCATTGGAAACCTTTTGTTCAATTCACTGACAACGGTAGCAGGAGGGGTTACAACACGTTTTCCCGTAAATGGGTCGTTTCGTACGAGGAGTGACGTAGCGGAAACAACGGAGGTGAGTACCCGTCCAATCGCAACAGCTAAAAGGGCTGATGCTGGTCCGTGACCGCATACATCGACAACATACAAACCGATGGTGTTTTCATCGAGTTTTGCATAGTTTAAGAAATCTCCCGCTAGTTCGTTGCATGGAGTGTAATCCCAGGCGATTGCGATCTCAGGAGCATCGAGAGATTCGTTCGGCAGCAATGATTTTTGCATCCGAGCTGCCGCCTCTAGATCTTGTTTCATCCGATTGTTGAGTTCGTCCAATTTTTTATTGAGCGATTCCAATTGAGAATTCCATGCAGTCAGTTTTTCCTTAGCAAGCACTAACTGCTCATTGCTTCGGTGCAGCTCTCTGTTCTTCGTGACGGCGTTTTCGAAAACAGAAATGAGTAGATTCAAGGTTTGTTGTCGACCGGCGTTAACCTGGTAGCTTCGCCCCCCTAGTGTGACATTGGTGCTACTGGAATTGTTTTCTTCTACCGAGAGAGGGCTAGATCGGAGATCTTCGATTCGTGCTATCAAGAAGCTAGACTCATAGGGCTTGGTGATGTAGTTGTCAGCACCAGCAGCAAGACCTTTTATAATGTCCTCTGCTTCGTTAAGTGTAGACAACAATATCACTGGGATGTGGCGCAATTCCGGAGTCTGCTTGATAGCACTGCAAAGCTCGTAACCTGTCATCTTTGGCATTTCGATGTCTGAGACTACGACATCTGGTTTCAATGACCGTATGAGTTCTAATGCAAGCTCACCGTTGGCACCGATATGGGCATCGTAGCCTGCCGCGATTAATCGTTGTTGCAGAACCTTTCCTTGGACGCGACTGTCTTCAGCGATAACGATAACTGGCTTGGTTGAATTCATGAGATTACTTTGGAATACCCTACTAAGAGTCTTTTTCCGTGAACACAAAACTATGTTGGTAACGATTGGCTTTTCTCTACGAGACGAACAATCCAGGTAGCCATCTTTTCAAGGGGAATGACGCGATCAGCCAAGTTCTCTTCGACCACCGATTTCGGCATACCATAAACAGTGCAACCGTAGGGATGTTGTGCAAGGACAGTGCCTCCCATTTGTTTTAGTCGACGGCATCCCTCCGTTCCGTCGCGTCCCATTCCGGTGAGTATGACAGCCAATACATTTCCTCGGTAAATTTCTCCAGCAGCTCTAAGTGTATAGTCGACTGCTGGGCGGCAATTGTGTTCGGGGGGATCGTTTGAGGTTGTAATGGAGAGTCTACTATTTCGCATTTCGAGACCCATATGCAAGCCACCTTGAGCAAGATAAACATGCCCGGCTTCGACTTTCATGCCATGCACAGCTTCATCGATCGGGATCTGGCTGGATTCGCCAAGGCGCTCGGCAAGCGATCGCGTGTATTCTGGTGGCATATGTTGCACAATAAACACCGGAACACTAAGAGTCTTGGGAAGTTTTGGAATCAACTCGCGCAGTGCAACAGGTCCTCCCGTAGACGTCCCGATAACAACCGCTTCGATACGCTGGCGAGAGCTTGGCATACGAGTCAAAGATCCCACCGTAGCATTGAGCGATTCAGCAAATTGGGCTTTTTGAACGATTGACGCGGCGACGAACGAGGAATCAGGTAGCGAGCGACGACTTGGCATCATCGTTTTTTGATTTTGTTGAAAGGCCTTTATCTTTTCTGAAAGCATCTCCCCTAACAGAGTTCTATTCTCGTTCGCGTTGGGACCGTTAGGTTTTTGTATAAAGTCGAAGGCTCCTGCGAGAAGTGCATCCGTTGTTACCTGCGCTCCGTGTGTTGTTAAACTGCTTAGCATAATTGCCTTGACTGGTAAGCGACGCTTTTTGATCTCGTCTAACACCTGTAATCCGTTCATCTGCGGCATCTGAACATCAAGTGTGAGGAGATCAGGTTGAAGCTCAGGGATACGTTCTATCGCATCTTGTCCAGTTGATGCGAGTCCCACAATCTCGACATCTTTCAATTCTCGGAGGACATTTTTTATCAGTTGCCGATACAGTGCCGAGTCATCGACGACCATTACTTTAACCGTCATTGGTTGGCCTCTGCTTCTCAAGCAAACTGATCAATCTCGATTTATCGAACGGCTTGACTATGAAATCGACCGCCCCTAGTCGAATACATTCGATTAGTTTGTCGCGTTGGTTGATAGCGCTCACCATACAGATTCGAGCTTTGGGATTCAATTCTCGAATGGCCCTTAGCGAATTGACACCATCCATTTCTGGCATCACGATATCCATGGTGACTAGATCAGGCTGCAGTTCGCGAAACATTTCGATAGCTTGTTTACCGTTAGTCGCTTCACCGACTACGTGCCAACCACACGAAATCGCGACTTCACGAATTCTCAATCGCATGATCAAAGCATCGTCTACAATTAACAGTCTGTTATTCACTTTTGGCTTTCACTTCAGATCAGGACGCTATTCTTACCGACCACCTGGATGCGTACATTTCCTGATCCGATATCCGCGATCAAATTTCTACCGAAGTTCCCGCCGACATGTCTCGCTAGAATAGGAATTTGCAACTCCGAGAGGCATTTCTCTACTGCATCAAGGTTCTGCTGGCCAATTGAATTGGTACTGTTCGTCGTTACGTGCTGAAACATGTTGGCTCCACCTGCAATCTTGGCAACTAGGGATAGTTTTTTTCCACTCGCTAACTTTGCCATTCGACGGATGGTTTCTGGGATCGCGGTGTCTGCATATTTGCCAACGGCAACTTCACGCCCAGCTGAATTTGGCATAACCACATGTGCAAGGCCCGCTATCCTAATATTGCTTTCGTAAAGCAAAATGCCAATACAGGAACCTAAAAGTGTTTTTAGAGTTCCCTGGCTACAACCGACTCCAATCTCGGCCATCTTTACGAAGACATCACCAGCAGTCACATCATGCTTCATGGGATAAGCCTCGCAAGTCGTTCCAGAGATTCAGCATCGGGAACGAACATAAAATGGAAGGGCAAAGGCGAATCTCCCATCCATAAATCCGACTTGATAACGATTACGGAATCCAGTTTCCAAGCTTGATCGATTAAAACGGACTGCATTATGGCTGCTGCATAGTCTCGAAGAAAGACCGGTGTGGAAGGAATGCAACAAAAGTCGGGCTGGTCGACTGTAAAATCATTCCCTGAATAAATTTGTGGAAGGCTGCAAGAAAGGGAATTGAGAAATGCGCAGCCGACAATATTGGTCGTTTCCATCGCGGCAGATGTTTCTAGTTCGCCCCATGATTCGGCCAAAGTACCGCTAGGCAAAAGATTTTCGCAAAGCGATAAGCCGCTTTGGTCATCGAAAACCAAAAAAAGTTGGCCGTTTATTAGTCCATTCACTTTCATCCAGCAAGCACATACCGTTTCGTCTTGAGTCCCCAGCTGATCGGCAGCCAAGTTGAGAGGAATTTGTTTAACCGTTTCGACTTCGACCGAGATCGAGCGTTCTAGCCAAGTTGACATGGCTATGGAGGCGTCTTCTGCCCCGACGCGAATCCAGGAGGTTAAAGTTGATAACTGTCCATCTGAAAAACGAATCATGCAGTAAACCTAGTTATGGAATAGAATTCACTCGTGAAAAGTTTCTAAGTCGCATGCGTTGTCTGGCTATTTCTAAGCACGAGGCAACATCGAGCAGTAGGCAGACAGACCCGTCACCGAGAATACTTGCCCCCGCTAGGCCTCTAATATACGTGAAATTTTCATCGAGAGGTTTTACGACGACATCTTGACAGCCTTGCAACTCGCAAACCACTAATCCCATAGAACTTGTAGCAGAGCTTAAGATCAGGACACTTATCAAATCCTCGCTCTTTTCTTCAATAGGAACTTCAAACGGGTTGCTGGTGATGTGTGAGTAATTTGTTTCATGCCAGTCGAATACATCCTCGATTCGAATCAACGGGATGAATTCACCTCGTACCTCGATCGAATCCCGACCATGCACGGATATAATGTCTTTCTTACTTATGGAAACAATCTCCCGGACATGCTCAATTGGCGCCGCAAATGTGCCTTGCCGTAACTGAAAAAGTAAGCTGCGAATAATGGCCAAGGTCAACGGCAGACGAATAATAAATCGCGTACCTTTTCCAAGAGCGCTTTCAACCTCTACGGTTCCGTTGAGTTCACCGATTCGAGTTTTTACTATATCCATCCCAACGCCACGTCCAGAAATGTCCGAAACAACATCAGCAGTGCTGAATCCAGGCGTCCATATAAACTGAGAGATCTCATTCTCCGACATCTTTTCGACCTCGGCAACCGAAACCAATCCCCTTTCAACGGCTCTGCGTTTGATTTTTTCGAAGTTTATTCCTTCACCATCGTCTGATATGGTGATCAAAACATTGTTGCCAGTATGTGAGGCTTCCAGTGTCAATGTGCCTGCCTCCGACTTGCCGCGGCTACGACGCACTGATTCTGACTCTATCCCATGATCGATTGCATTGCGAACCAAATGAACTAACGGGTCACCCAGTTCATCAATCATTCGTTTATCGAGTTCTGTGTTCTCGCCTCGAATAATCAGGTTAACGCTTTTTCCAATTTCTATCGAGATGTCGCGAACCGTCCTTTTAAAACGGTTAAACAGTGGTCCAACAGGAACCATTCGTGTATCTAAAACGCCACGCTGCAGTCCTTGCGCAACACGAGAAAATTGATCAATGGCCTCGTTGAATTGTATAAAGCTGCGGCGTCCTCGTTCGAGTACTTGCAAATGCTCCTCGAGTGCGAGTGCGGTTGAGCGAAGTTGAGTTATTCGATCATCAACGTTTTGGTGCCCTTGGTTCGATGATGGTGACTGTGACAAGTTTTGCTTGTTGGTATCGGAAGCGATGTTATCTGGCTCCCGAAGTAATTCACAAACATCACGAAGCAGTGATATCAGTCCTGATTTTTTAAAAGTATCAGACATTTCCGATGAGATTTGAACAAACCTAGCTCGATTGACAACCAATTCTCCCGCTAGATTCATAAGTCGATCCAATCGTTGGATATCTACTCGAAGCGTTTCGATAACCTTGGTTGAGGGTTCTGCAGTTGAAGTTCTTTGATTTGGCTCGTTTCGATCTGCTGAAATTTCTTCGCTTTCGATACCGTGTGCGCTCGAATCCAAATCGCTATCATTGCCAATCGTTACTTCTTCCTCGTTAGCGCCAACCTCTTCCATTGTGCTGACGGCTGATTCGTTTGAAGCGTCATCGGTTGTCGCGACGTCATCTATTTCCACCAAGTCGACACCGACAACTTCAGTAGCAGCACGAAGTCTCACGTCGTCTGTTGCCGTGTTTAGCCAAATTTGGAGCGTGCGGAGCTCTGTCAAGCTAGCGAGTTGATCAATATCGGGACTTGTTTTGGTGATTACAGCAAGATCGCTGAGACGCGCAAGAATGAGTTCGGCTTTTAACTCCGGAAGCTCTATGTTTTGATCCAAGTAAACGACAATACGTTTGTGACATGGGGCACTGCTATCCACAGATCTAGTCAGCTCGGTGGCTGGTGGCGATTGATCACATTCCGGCTTTTCTGTTTCTACGGTATCGTGTGAATTTCCTTCTGGAGTGTAGATTTCAGCTACGCTCTGTGAGAGTGCGTCGATTAATTCTGGCGCACTCGCTAATGGCTTGCCATGCCTCAGTAGTTCAATCGCGTCACGAAGATAATCGATGCACTTGAGAATCAAGTTCATCATCGATTTATTCAACGTTTCGACTCCGGAACGAAGTCTATCGAAGTAATTCTCCAAATGGTGGGTCAGCAAGGTGATGCTATCTAGCCCCATCATTGCGGCTGCCCCTTTAATCGAATGGATCAATCGGAATGATTCATTCAATTGTTCTGGGCTGTGAGGGGTTTTTTCGAGATACAGCAATACCTCAACTAGTTGGTCTAGTTGTTCAGAGGTTTCGTCGACGAACATCTGGACGTACTCTGACATTTCATCGGATGGCATTCCGGTTGAAATGTTGAATTCGTTGCTCATTATATCACCTCACTCTACGGCTTTTGATAAAGAAAAGTCGATCGTCTCTGAAGCATGCCCATCATGTCGTACACCCCCTCCGACGGCCCCACTACTAGGTAGCCTCCGCTAGTCAAAGATCGGACTAGATTATCGACTACTTTTTCTTTGGAGTCTCGATCGAAGTAGATTAGAACGTTGCGAAGCCAAATGCAGTCGAACGGTTGTTCCCCGATACGATTCATCAGATTATGGGTTTTGAATTGCACCGATTTGGTAACGGCAGGTTTAAGTTTGAACTCGTTTGGCGTTATTTCAGTAAAGTGACGACGGATTCGTTGCTTGTCCATTTCCTGCATCGTTCGTTCGGTATAGACGGCTTCTCGTGCTTTTTTCAAAGATGATTCGCTGATGTCTGATCCTAGGATTTGGATCGTCCAGCCTCGAAACAAAATACTGGCTTCTGATAAGCACATGGCCAGCGAATAAGGCTCTTCGCCGGAACTACAAGCAGCCGACCAAATCCTCAGGTTCGCATCCCGTTTTCCTAAGGATTTGTCGCGAGCCACTTCAGTCAGAAACTCGTTTTTGAACCATTCAAAGTGACTGGCTGTGCGAAAGAAAGACGTTTCGTTCGTAGTCAATGCATCGACAAACTCAATCAATTCGCTGGCTCCAGCTTTCGAAGTTATGAGCTTGTAGTAGCTCGTAAAATCATCACATTTCGTTTGTAGTAGCCTTCGTCGAAGTCGATTGGTAATCAATGAGATTTTTGCGATATCGATTCTGATACCGCAACGTTCATATATCAATTTCCGAAACAGTTCAAAGTCATGAGACGTAAGACGTTCAGGCTCTTTCATGATGATGGCGAGAAGCTCAAACTCTGAACTTCGCGACTAAGTCACGCAAGCTTTGCGCCTGGGCACCGAGTTGTTCAGCGCTAGCGGCCATTTCTTCTGAGGCTGCAGCATTGGATTCGGTTGTTTCCGATACACTTCTAATCGCGGCCTTGACTTCCTGTGCGCTGGCTGCCTGGCCTTCTGTTGATGTTGCGATTTGCCCTATACCTTCTGCCGTAACCTCGACGGATTCGAGGATTTTTGTCAATGATTCACCTACCTTTTTGGAGAGATTCCCCCCTTCTTCAACACGGCGAGACGATTCACGAATCAACTTCGTGATCTCCTTGGCAGCTTCACTGGATCTTTCGGCAAGCTTTCTCACCTCATCTGCGACGACTGCGAAACCGAGTCCATGCTCGCCAGCCCGCGCTGCCTCGATTGCAGCGTTAAGTGCTAACAGATTGGTTTGGCTCGCGATTTCGCTAATCACTTGAATGATTTCGTTGATCTGCTCACTCGATTTTTGGATCATTTTCATGGCATTTATAGCTTCATGGACGGTCTCGCCACCTCCCTGTGCCAGCTTCGAAGATTCCAGTGCTTTGATTCTGGCAGCATTAGCATTTTTCGAAATGACCTCCATCGCATCAATCATTTGAGCAACGCTAGCTGTCATCTGTTCGACAGACGCCGCCTGAGTTTGCGCGCCCTCGCTAAGGTTTGCACTACTCTCGGCGATAATTTTGGCACCCTCATTTTGTTGTTGAGCTGCTGCCATTACTTCGCCTATAAGCAACCGCAGGTCACCAATCATTTTGCAAAGATGTGAACTTAATCGACCCATGTCGTCGGAACCCGATACCACGACCTGCTGTGTCAAGTCGCCCCGCGACGCGGCTTCTACGATTAATGAAAGTGCGTTGACCTTTTCTTCAAGCAGTTTTTTATCCTCCGCTTGTTGCATTTGAATTGCCTGCTCTCGCTCCTGGCTTCGCATTTCTCGCAATGCATCGGCTGTGACATCGGCAGCCAGTTTAACAACTTTTAACGTTGCTCCATTCTTGTCAAGAATTGGGCTGTAAGCTGCCTGAAGATAAATTTGTCGTCCGCCCTTTCCGAATCTCTTGAACCGTGAAACCTTGAAGACACCTTGGCTTAGTTCATACCAGAACTCACGATACTCAGGAGAATTTCGATACTCCGGATCTACAAACAGACTGTGGTGTCGCCCCTTGATCTCATCTAAAGAATAACCAACCGTTTGGAGAAAATTGTCGTTGGCCCATAGAATCGTTCCGTCGACAGAAAACTCGATCATGGCCATCGATCTACTAAATGCGTCAAACATCGCTTGCTTGGCAGTGTCGATATTCGTTTTAGAAGATGCGCTACCTCGAGGTTTAACGGTTTTTGCATTAGCCGCACTTGGCGTTGCTTTCGTGTCAGCCATAGTTGAAAGGTTCCTGTCAAATATAAAGATTAAGAGTAAATCTATCGGTAACTGTTTTTCGAAAAATCGTTTCGGACATGTTCAAGCTTCTGTGGATCGAGAAGCTCATTGACTTCTAGAAGCACAACGAGTTCATCTTGAATTCGCGCGAATCCAGAAATGTAGCTTGCGCCCCCTTCGGTCACTGTTTCCGGGGCTGGTTGGACCATATCTTTTGCAATGCGAACGACCTGGGTTACTGTGTCTACGGTGCAACCGATCGTTCTGGAGCCTACATTGACAACTATGATTCGGGTATCGGGATCAAAGGGTTTAGGTTCCAAGCCGAATAGCTTTCGCAGGTTTATGATCGGAATAATCGAGCCTCTAAGGTTGGCCACTCCTTCAACATATTCTGGTACCTGAGGTGTTCGAGTGACCTGCGTTAAAATGACGATTTCCTGAATTTGTTCAATTCGGAATGCGTAGGTTTGATCGGAAATCCGAAACGCGACGAACTGGGCGACTCGGCGTGCTAAGTTATCCGATACGATGTTTGAATCTGTCATAATGGCTGCTCTCCGGCCGAGTTTCCAAGAATTACTTGGGTTGGCATAGGAGTCGTTGGGCAAAAATACCAAAAACCTCGAATCCTATCATAATCACCTAATTTAATGTCTCAATGTTTTCTAGCTTTTCGTCTCACAATTAGCCTGTAAGTCTCCCGTCCGAGGAAATCCTCCTTAAGAATGTGGTCTCAACAAAATATCAGGTAATGATCAAGAATGATGTAGTGACTAGACCAAATGGGAATAGAATCGAAGAGACGCCCTCAAAAGCCAACACCATTCAAGTCTAAAGCTCGTGTTCGTGAATCATTGTAGATTGCGAACTACATTAGTTTTTGGCGAAGTCGATCAATGCACTGCGACAATTCGGGATCCTTGGAAAGATCCTCCTCTGTCTTTTTGCACGCGTGCATTACCGTGGTATGATCTCGTCCACCAAAGAGTTCTCCAATATTTTGATATGACGTTTCTGTCCATTGGCGAATTAGGTGCATCGCGAGACCTCGTGCACGAACCACGCCAGATTTTCGACTCGGGCCTCGCATCGCTTCTAAAGTTTGTTGTAATTCTCGAGCAACGTTTTTGGCAATGTCTGCAGGTGAAGGTGACGGTTTCTGTTGAGAAACCACGAGTTTATCGATGGCTCCGGGGGAAATAGATTGGTTAAGAGACTCCTCAATTCGTTGTTGATGTCTCCATCGAGTAACAATTCCCTTTAACTGAATGGCAGTGCAGTTATCAGCAAGTTGAGCGCTGAGTCGCGATAGATCATGTGTCTCGGCAACCAAGCCTTCAGAGGCAGCGATTTTGTTAAGTAATTCAAGTCGAACAATGGTGGAGGGAGGATGGATTTCAAGACTGTATCCCCCCAGCAAACGGCTGACCAGAGCGTCGTTCCAACCGCTTACGAAACTTGGTAATTGCTGAGAGGTACAAATGACAAATTGTTCGGAGAATTCGGATGAATTTAATAGTTCGACAAGCTCCGACTGGATTGCTTCTTTGCCACGAAGTTCATGAATGTTATCAATAAGCAACCCATGGCATGAGCGGAATTGGCTACGAAAACGGGGCATGTCATCTTCTTCGAGCGCCCGATGAAATGATCTCGCAAAATCTGACGCGGCAATGCTCTGGAATCGCCTGTCCTGGTCTTGGTTTAGCCAGCGGCACATCAACGTGAGGGCAATCGCGGTTTTTCCTGTTCCCGAGTTGCCGAATAATACCATTGGACTGCGCGAGGGCAGATTATCAATCGTTTCGGTCGTGAAGAGTTCGCGAAGTAGCCAGTTTTCTGGACCGATCATAAAGATAGGCAGCAACGGAATCGCAACCAATTCCTGGGTGCCACGTCGGTTTTTTTGACCTGGTGACTGCAAAGTCAAGCTGGTTACTTTTGCAGTTTTGTCTGGCATAGGAAGGTTTCGAATGGTTATTCTGCGGTATCGAGGTAGGGATCTTGTCCCATTTCTCTTTGAATCTTAGTTCGTTCCTTTTCGTGATGAAGTAGCGCCATACGATCTCGGAAATGTTTCTTCTCGACTTTTCTCTGGGCTTTTCGGATTTTGGCAGCGAACTTTAGAAGTTGTTGGTTAGCCGAGGAAGCTGAGGTGAGTTTGACACCTATCTCTTTCATTTTGTCCGAGACTTTCGTACCGAAGCCGTTGCGTAAAATCTCATCATCCATGCCAAGGTATTGGCGGTATGTTCCAGGGTCACCCTGTCGACCGCATCTTCCGATCAATTGTCGGTCAATTCTTGCTGCGTCATGAAGTTCGGTGCAGATTACCATCATGCCACCAATCTCTCTAACTTCATCTTTGAGTTTAATATCGGTACCGCGACCCGCCATGTTGGTTGCGACGGTGATTTGGCCACGGTCGCCAGCGAGAGCAACAATATCAGCTTCGCGTTCGACTTCGTAGGCATTAAGAACCTGGACAGCCATCCCGGCATCTCGCAGTAAGTTTGCGATAATACTCGACTTGTCGATTGAGCGAGTTCCGATGAGAACAGGCCGTCCCTCCGAGTGCACTTGTTTCACCTCTTCTACGATGGTCTGAAACTTCGTCATCATATCTGGGCAAACAATGTCAGGAAGCTTACGTCGTTTAGGTGGCCGATTCGTTGGGACCTGAACCACCGGACTTTTGTAGATTCGACGCAACTCGCCTGCGCTTGTGGCTGCGGTCCCCGTCATTCCTGCGAGACGTTTATATCTTAGGAAAAGATCTTGTACTGTGATTCGGGCCGCTTGCCCTGTGGGCACGGTAACCTCAACTCCTTCCTTGGCTTCGATAGCTTGGTGGATTCCGTCACGCCATTTACGCCCTTCCGCTAATCGTCCTGTAAATTCGTCGACGATTACAATTTCACCATCGCGAACGACATACTGACGATCCAATTGAAAATCTCGATGCACTTTGATAGCGCGTTCAATGAATTCATAGAGGTCAACTAAAGACGCTGTTCGGATCAATTCGTCTCGAGGTAATGAACGAACAAACTGGCGTCCTTTACCATTGAGTTCAATTTTTCGTGAATCCTCTGCGATCGTGAAATGTTCTTCGGGTAGAAAACTGGGGGCGTGGTGCGATGCCCATTTGTAGGTTGCGATAACCAGGTCTCTCGTTTCATCACCGAGTGAACCAATGATCAGCGGTGTTCTCGCTTCATCGATCAATATGCTGTCAGCTTCATCGACGAGAACGAAATGCATTCCTCGTTGGACAGGTTGATCCCCGGAGGATTTCCAACGCTCTTGTGACCCCATTCCAAGAAAATCGTCGACCGCCCTTCCTTGAGCTCGCATTAACAACCGGTCGCGTAGAAAATCGAATCCGAATTCTTTCGCAGTTCCATATGTGACATCAGCAGCGTAGGCTGTTCGTCGCTCATCCTGATTCATTTCCGTGAGCACAATACCGACAGTTAGTCCAAGCATTTTGAAAAGAGGACGCATCCATTCCGCGTCGCGTTCTGCCAGATAGTCATTGACTGTGGCGAGGTGAGCACCTTTGCCAACTAACGAATGGAGAATGAGAGGAAGGGTTGCTGTAAGTGTTTTTCCTTCACCGGTTTGCATTTCGGCGATACAACCGTTGAACAAAAAGACGCCCCCGAGGATCTGTACATCGTAATGACGCATGTTCAGCGCTCGTCGTCCCGCCTCACGAACCAATGAGTATGTCTCCGGTAATAACGTATCTAGAGGCTCGCCGCTTTTTGCACGATAGATGAGGGATAGAAACTCTTTTCGGATTTGCTGGTTGTTGAGTTCTTTGCGATGTTCTTCCCATTGATTCACTTCACGAGCCATCGCGGTCCACTGGCTCACCTTGTAGGCTGCGATTCCTGGAATCTTCCAACCGGCCGTTACTTTTGGGCGATAGGGAAGTTGAAGCTCCGCTTTTATCAATGACTTTTTCGAGCCAGTTGGCCTCGCAGGGATATTCTTTGCGGATTTGCGCGCGTCATCGGAATCGTCAGGGGACCTAAGGCCACCAGATTGCGGTGTGCTGGGGGGGCTTTCGCTGTCGGCAGTTTGCTTTGGATCGATGATGCTAGTCATTCAAATGTGGATGTTGATGGCGGTACAAGTCTGAGAACCATCCCGATACACGGCATCCTCATTTTAGGTCCTTGTTTAGCGCAGGCAAAGCAAGCTAAGCCGATTTCCGTCCATTCTACGGAAGTTAAGAGTCACTCGTTTCAGTATCAGCACTCACAATTTAACGAAAATGACGGTTTTCACGGAAGTGATCGATTTTATTCCTTTCTCGTGTGTGTGTCTGGGTAAGCTGCGCAGGATATTCCTGAAGCTCCATTTTTGTCTTAGGTTCCGGCTTATCCTACCGATCCAAATATGCGAACAGTACGCGAGCCTTAGCTTAGCGAGAAGGAACACATGAAAATCAATCGTACAACACTCTCACTGATCATTGCCTCCCTATGCGGAACGTGTGCTTCTGCGTCAGCGGTGGGCCAGGATGGAACCAACGCCAGTACTGGAAGGATCGGTGACCAAGATTCTACTGGCCACATCGAGTCATCTTCTAGGATTAGCGATGAGGGCACAACTGATAGTGAGCAACCGGTAGCATCCACCCCGGTGATGTTCCAGTCTCCAGCATTCGATGTACCTGGATCAACGACAATGGTTGGTGCAGGTTGCGAATCCGGCGGCACGACAGCTTGTAGGCCTGTAACGCTTTGCAACACATCAGCCAGTACGTGGGTCGAAACAGAGACACTGTTATGGTGGGGTAAAGGAATGACCGGAACTCCGCTGATTGTGGGTGGTCCTGCAAACACGGTACTACCGAACACAGTTTTAGGTGGCGGTCCAGACAATCCTGTTGGCGATAGTATGAGAGTTGGGTATCGATTCACTGCTGGAACGTGGTTGGATTGCGATCAGAACTACGGAGTGATGGGTCGAGTATTCGGACTCTTCGGTGACGAAGACCGAACAACTTTTACCGGCCAGCCTACGACAGGGATTCGATTCTTCGATACCAGCCCAAGCGTCAACAACGTCAACAACTACTTAGTACAACAGACGACACCAGCTGGGAACAACACTGGTGACATCATCGTCGAGAATGAACTAGATTTAGTCGCTGCAGATGCTTCTTTCCGATTGAGGCTTTTGGGAGATGGTCTAAGCCGAGGCGATTTGCTAGCAGGATATAGCTTCTTAAGGTTGGATTCCTCGTACGGTCTGCAATCTGTGGTATTGGACGGAATTACTGGTAACGGAATTCCAGATGGTACCGTGACCACAACGATCGACACGTTCGGTACCAGAAACGAGTTCCACGGTGGCCACTTAGGTTTCTTGAACGAAGTTGCTTCAGGACGATTTTCCCTTGCCCTTCTTGGGAAGGTCGCGATGGGTAACATGCGGTCGACCCGGTCGGTCGCGGGAAGCTATACAGAGAACAGACCACAACCTGCTCCAGATTTCGCTGCCAATCGAGGGTTGTTCGCGCAATCGACTAACATTGGTGTGACTACTCAAGATAGATTTACATTTATTCCTGAAGCAGGTGCAAAACTGAAGTACCAGCTTGGACGTGGTCAGCTGGGCATTGGCTACACATTGCTTGTAATGCCGAGTGTAGTACTCGCGGCAAATCAGATCGACACGAATGTAAGCAGCGATAACTTTGCTTTAGTACCATTGGATCCGCCGAGGACTCCTGTAGCCAAGTTCCAAAGAGACACGTTCTTCTTGCACGGTCTCGATCTAGGTTACACCTTTAACTTCTAATTCCGCAAGCACTAGTCTTGTAATTAGGACGGACAAGATGTGAAGCGGGGGATCTAGTGTAGGTCTTCCGCTTTTTTTAGGTCGCTAAGAAGAGGTACGTTTCGATGTCGTTGCACCTTATCGATCAGGTTAACGCTTGGTTGAGGTCCTTTTCCGATGTGTTGTCGCGGTGGGAAAGAACGCTTCTGATTGCCGAAAGGGCCTACGTTGCCGGTCAGCTTGCTTTAATTATGGAGCAGCTCGAGGTTGGTGAAACCATTCAGAATGAAATCGCTCAACATAAGGCGATACGCGAGAAAATACTGGGTGACGCTCGCACTTGTGGATACACTGCCCGACATATACGTGTTTTCGCGGAGCAGCTTGGGGCAGAATGTCCAAGTCATTGGATCCCTAAAATTACGGAGCTTGAGCTTCAGCTAAATCGGGTTCAGCAGCTTAGTACGTCTCTTTGGATGAGTGCACTCCACTCCCAATCCACGGTGACGGAAATGTTGCTGATTTTGGCAACCGGCAGAAGCGATTCTGCAACATATGATCCCAACGAGACACGCTCCATCGAGGGTGGCTTCTTAGTAAACGAAGCAGCTTGAGGTAAATTCGATGAGCTTGTTCAGTGCAATCCAAGGTTCAGCGAACGCGTTACGGGTTCATCAACTGGGGCTGCAGGTCGTTGGCAATAACATCGCCAATGTTAATACGCCGGGCTATATCCGACAGGAGTTAGTCTTAAATCCTGCGCTTGGTTACAGGGCGGGCAGTCTGATAATTGGACAGGGTGTCGAGGCGGTCGGCGTACAGCAGAAGCTCGATAACTTTACACTAGATCGATTGAGAAATACTCGAAGCCAGTTATCGTATCAGGAGCAAGTCCAGGCAACAAATTCATCAGTTGAAACCATATTCAACGAATTGTCGGAAAACGACTTGTCCTCTCGATTGAGTTCCCTGGCGAATGCGTTCCAGGATGTTGCAAATCAACCTGGTAGCGAATCCATGCAAGCGTTGGTAATCCAACGGGGGCAAGAATTGGCAACACAACTGCGGGAGATATCAAGCAGTCTTGCCGAGGGGGCGGCGCAAATGCGTCATGAGATTGGCGCATCGGTCGATCAGATAAATCGAATCGCGCAATCCTTGGCGGATTTGAACCAGCGAATTGTAGAGGTTGAGGGCGGAACTAATTCGAGTGCGGTCGGATTGCGTGACGAAAGACTAAAACTGCTTGATGAACTCGCAACTTATGTTGACGTCTCTGTCACAGAACAATCCAGTGGTTCCGCTACGGTCTTCGTGGGTGGTGATTACATCGTCTCAGATGGCATCGCAAGACAAATCAAAGCCTCGGCTATCGCTGAAGATGGTGCGCAGGTCATCGAATTGCGATTTGCCGACACCGATTCATCTTTAGATCTACAAGGCGGAAAACTCAAGGGGTTGTACGAGTCAATCAACAGATCATCTGCAGACGGTTATCAAGGAAAGATTGATAAGCTCGCAAAGGACGTCATTTATGTGGTGAACAGAATTCACTCACAAGGCCAAGGCAATAAAGGTTTTCAATCTATACTTTCAGACGCGGTATTAGGACCATCTGAGCTTCCGCTGGAATTATCTAATAGTGGATTTCAAATCGACAACGGGTCGTTTGAGATTCGCGTTACCGATTCAAGAACGGGCGAAACTAAATCATACGATTTTCCGGTCAAACAGTTGGGTCTTGAAACGGACACCACTGCCGAAGAATTAGCTGCCGCTATAAACAATGTCTCAGGTCTCAGTGCGTCGGTTACGAATGATGGTCGGTTTGAAATAAAGTCGGACAGTCCAACGATCAGTTTTTCCTTTGCAAATGACACGAGTGGTACTTTAGCAGCCCTTGGGATCAACACGTTTTTTACCGGTAACAGCGCAAATACAATTGCTGTAAAGCAAGAGATCATATCTGATCCGTCATTGCTCGCGGTAAGCCTAGATGGTGTTGGAAACGGGGCTTCCAATGCGATTAGACTTTCTGAAGCATTTAGTTCGCCGAACGAACTGCTTGGTGGTCGGAGCCTGAATGGAATCTACGATTCCATCGTCTCGGAAATGACACGAGACATCAACACCCAAAAAGGTGTTACCGATGGTCTTCGAAACTTCATGCAGACGCTTGAAGCGAGGCACTTAGGAATATCCGGGGTGAGTCTTGACGAAGAAGCAGTGAAAATGTTGCTTTACCAAAAGGCGTTTCAAGCGACAGCCAAGGTGGTGTCAGCGGCATCGGAACTCTTAGACACTTTGGTTAATATAATTTAAAGATGTTAAGCTCGTTTTACCCCGTTGTTGCCGGACGTGTCAGCGACTCCGCCGCGAGACATCGCTCTCTTTACCAGGTCCAGGTTGGCCGAATTGCGCTGCAAGAACTGGAACGCCAACTAAGTACAGGAGAGCGGTTTTCAAAACCAAGTGAGGATCCTACTGCAGCCCTGAGAGTTATCGGTCTGCAGCGAGAATTGGAATTTCGAACTCAAACATCTCGCAATTTGGATTCTGCGCAGGGTTATTTGAATGCGACTGAATCATCACTGAGCAACGTTCAAGACCTGATGACGGAGTTTCGTGGGTTGGGGATTGAGTCTTCTGGTAACTTATCTGGTGAGGCGGATCGGCTCGGGTGGATAAACCAGATAGATGCGGGAATTCAAAGATTAGTTGCGGCCTCCAACACAAAGTATTTGGACAGGTACCTTTTCACCGGCGGTGTTGTACAGACGCCAACTGTATCGCAATCGAATTCTGCCGTCGTCTTTCAAGGAAACCAGTTGGGTTTGCAGTCTATCGCTGATCAGCAGGACTATTTGACTCACAACGTAACTGGAAATAAAGCTTTTGGTCTTCTGTCTACCGCAGTAGAAGGTGGGACACAACTCGCTCCCCAAGCGAACCCGTCGACTCGTTTGGCGGATTTGAATTCGGGACGTGGAGTGTCCCCTGGTGCCATTCAGTTTTCCAGCGGAACTGAAACGGTCATCGTTGATCTTGCAAATGCAGATCGTTTGGAAGATGTACTTGGAAGCATTAACGGAAATGTAAGTTTGGATGGGAGGGCAATACACGCGTCTTTGGTAAACGGTCAATTGCAGATTCAATACGACGATGGCAACCCAGGAACAATACGAATTACCGAAGTTGGGACGGGACGAACTGCAAACGATTTAGGAGTCAGAACCACAATTCCATTACCCTCTTTGCCTATAGCTTCTAACAACCTTGGGCCTATGGTTCGTGGTACAACGTCTTTGATGCAACTCAATAACGGGGCGGGATTTAATTGGGGCGAGGGGTTTAGGATCGAGCAGGGAGGTGTTTCTCACAACGTTGATTTCTCCGGTGTGCAAACCGTTGACGACATGCTTAATGCAATCAATCGATCGGGAGCTTCTGTTTACGCCGATTTGGGTGGCGAAAATGGAACACTGCGAATTAGATCGACTGCAAGTGGCGTTGATTTTTCGATTCGAGAGAACACCGGAACTTTGGCCCAAACATTGGGTATTCGAACATTTGGCGGTCAGACTCGATTAGGTGAATTGAATTACGGACGCGGCGTTTCGTTCGGTGAGGCCTCGGATCTAAGACTTACAAGACATGACGGGACGACCTTTGATGTTTCACTCAAGGGGTCAGTTACCGTTCAAGATATTCTCGATCGCGTAAACAATCATGTCGATAATCAGGATCCTGCAAACCGAATTTCTGCTGGACTTCAACAATCCGCAAACGGAATACAGCTGACGTCTACGCCACCCGTCGGGCCGCCTGTTCCAGTTCCGATCAGAATAGAAGCCGTTGGTGGGAGTGCCGCTGCTTGGGACTTGGGACTGATAAAAATTGGCGAAACCCAATCGACCGCTTCACTCGCGGGAGCAAATTATGAGATAAGCGGCTCTGATCCAAATCCACAAGAAGTGAAAGGGATGTTTAATTCGCTTTTCAGACTCAGAGAGGCTATCCGCAGCAAAGATCAGAATGCGATCAGCCGCGCCGTGACGCTAATCGATCAAGATCTGTCGCGACTGTCCCTAACTCGTGGTAGTTTGGGTGTTGAACAACAGAGGATCGACAGTCTCAAACAAAATCAAGAACTAACAACGATTAACCTCCAAGCCGATAAGTCCACGCTGTTTGAAGTTGATTTTCCGACGATCATCTCAGAACTCAACTCGCGTCAGATCGCGTATGAAGCAAGTCTTAAGCTATTGGGTAATACCAACCAGACGTCGCTTTTCAACTATATCTAGTTGCCATGTTACCAAGCCACAGTGGGTACTAAGGTTCGGAACATGCATAGTACGTTAAACTGCGGCCCAAAAAACAAAACACTGCAGACTACTTACTGCTTTTTGAACTCATAAAGAAGTCTACCTGGGCTTCCCATGATGTTGTAACCAGCATCCACATGGAGAATTTCTCCTGTTATGCCGGAGCTGTAGCTGCTGAGCAAATAGGCACCAGATCGTCCTACTTCCTCGTGTGTAACACAGCGAGCAAGCGGTGCTACATAGCCGTAGTATTCTTGCATTTCACCAACGCCAGCTGCTGTACCTGCCAACGTCTTAAGGGGGCCTGCGCTAACAGCATTAACTCGGAACCCCTGAGGCCCAAGATCGTATGCCAGGTAGCGAACAGTTGCATCTAAGGCCGCCTTGCAAACTCCCATAACGTTGTATCCAGGAACACATTTTTCGCCGCCAAAATAAGTCATGGTCAATACAGACGCGTCTGGATTTAACAATGGCCGAGCGAAATTTGTTACAGACATCAAACTATAGACGCTAACATCCATCGCGAGCTTAAACCCAGCTCGGCTGGTTTCTACCGTATCGCGAGATAGATCGTCACGATCTGCAAACGCGATGGAATGCAACAAGAAATCAATCTTGCCAAGCTTTTCACCAGCCATAGTCATGAACGCTTTGACTTGCTCATCGTCCTGCACGTCCAACGGTTCCAAGAATGCCGTTTGACTTGGGTACTGGTCAACACACTTGGAAACTCGAAGACGATTCTTTTTCTTCTCATCGTCGGCCCTGTCGGGCAAATGCGAGAACCCGCAAATCCCACCTTGGTCTAAGATTTCTTTTGCGACAGCCCAAGCGATCGATCGATCATTGGCCACGCCCAATATCAGACCTTTTTTACCTTCAAATAGTTTCATGGTATTTTCTTCCTAGTGGGAGGATTCTGCGAAATCAACTTGCTTGAGTCAACCAATCGTAACCGATTGGCCTACATTGCATAAGGCACGAAGAACCAGACGAGAGTCAACACAACGCAAATCGTGTAAGCCAGGAAGAGACTAGGGCGAAAAACTCTCAAGGGAACGTATGCGTCACTCGACTCGAACAGCTTGCTTAAAACTCTCCAGTAATACGCAGCCGCGATTACCGCGTTGACGGCCATGAGAATGCCCATGCCAAGACTCACTGGATCTTCCATGCCAGCAGCAGTAGTAGACATGAACACCAAAAACTTTGCCCAAAAACCGGCGGTTAAAGGCAGGCCTATCATGCTGATCAAACATATCGCCATGCCCATCGACGCTGCCGGTCGGCGATAAAACATGCCAGATAGGTCGCCGATCATAATGGTCTTGCCTCCGGCCGATTCTATTTCTGCTAAGCAAGCAAAAAAGCCAAGGGTCATTGCGGCGTAGGCTGCCAAATAGGAATACAAAACAACTGGTTCTGCATTGTTTCGAACCAAAGCCGCTAATGCCAATAGCAAGTATCCGGAGTGCGCAACGCTCGAGTATGCAAGCAAGCGTCTGAGATTCGACTGGGCAGCAGCCATGAAGTTACCAACAATCATGGTCACAGCAGAGCATGCAAGGAGGATTGGAACGACAGCGGACATCACTTCCGGTCCAAGCTGCGTTCCCAATAGACGAATGAGAGCAACAAATCCGGCAACCTTGGGCAAGTACGCCATCGCACTGGCCATGCACAAGCTGGTGCCCTCAAAGACGTCAGGAGCGTAAAAGTGAAATGGAACGGCAGTGATCCGGAACGCGAGTCCGCATAGAACGAAAAGCAAAGCCACGATGGTGAGCTTGCTCGCCGTTTCTGAGCCAAGCGACTGATAAATGACTTGAAGGTTGGTGGAACCGCTCGTTCCGAACAAATAACTGAGCCCGAGCATGAAGAAGGCTGCAGAGAATGCGCTCATCAAAAAATACTTGATGGCAGCTTCCATTCCCAAATTATCTCTTTTTACGATGCCAAGCAATATGTACGTAGGGATGCTGACCAACTCTAAACTGAGGAACAAGGAGGTTAAATCGTTGGCTGCGCCAACCAATGGTAGCCCACCCAACATGATGACTAAGCAGCCGTAGTATTCCGCCAAAAATCTCTTTGGGGCCGTTGACCAAGAGATTAGAACCAAAATTGCGCCACCAATCAGCGTTAGTCGCTCGGAGGCAATGGCTGACTCGTCGAGTCGGAACAACCCCGATCCTAGATCTGCAGGGATCTCGCGGAATGACATTGCCAATCCCGCTAAGGCGATGAACAGCATGGATAACGCACCCAAAGCGTTACGATTGTCGTGAACGCGATGAGGATCCCCACTCCTAATGATCAATCCCGAGCAAAGCAACAAGCAGCCTCCAACAATCAATATGATTGCTGGCGTCATCAGCTTGAGGGAGGTGATGGTAAATTCTAATGTGTCCAAGATTACGTTCGCCTAGATCGCAAGAATTAGTTGTTGTTTTGTGCTACCGTGTCGATGTCCGTGTGAACAGCTTTGGAAACAGGCTGAGTTACGGTGACTAATCGTTTAATGTCATTCTGGATAACGGCCATTGGGCCTGATGGTCTAACGCCGATGTACAAACATACAAAGGCCAATAGTCCCAAAGTTGCCCATTCGGTGGCGTTGCAATCGGTCCGAACTTCATGGTGGTGGTGATGAGCCGCATGGCTACCATCACTTCCGAACAATACCCTCTGCACTATCTTTAAACCGTACCATGCACCCAAAACCGTTCCCAGAACGGTGATTGCAGTGATTGTGCCGCTTACTCGTATCATGCCAACCATTGCCAAAAGCTCGCCCACGAATCCATTGAGACCCGGGAGGCCTGCTCCCGCCAAAGTGAAAAAGACCAAGAGGACCGCGATTCGTGGGTAAAGCGAAGCCATGCCCAAATCTTCCATCTTGAAGGAAAGGTTGACTTTGCGTTCCTCGAGCAAGCTAAGAATCAAAAACATCGCACAAGTTATTATCCCATGATTGAACATTTGAATTGCTGCGCCCGACATGCCGTCGGTGTTGAGCGTCATCAAACCTACTGTAACAAAACCCATGTGACTGATCGAACTGTAGGCTAGAACTCTTCTTAGATCACTCTGAGCGAGAGCAACCATTGCTCCGTAGACAATCGCGATCGCCCCAAGAGCCGCAAACAAAAACTGTGCTTCTTGAGCTAATGCGAGTGGAGTAAGGGGAATCACGATTCGAATGATTCCAAAGACACCCAACTTCGCAACTACCGAAGCAATAAGTGCTGTTGTATTAGGGTGGGCAACAGCGTAGGTCGTTGGAAGCCATGAATGGAGAGGCAGTATCGCCATCTTGATCCCAAAGCCTAACAGCAGTACCCATACGATCCATTGTTGGCTGGAGGTGTAGGATATGATCGAGTCAGCGCCGCCGGCGATCGCATGCATTTGTTGCTGAAACGCGACAGCAGAGAGTTTTTGCAACTCAACAGTCGACTCCATGTTGACCGACGATGATTGAAGAGCGATACCAATCAAGCCAACTACCATCGGGATACTTCCTGCCAATGTAAATAGCAAGAACTTCTTCGACGCTGCGGATGCTTCTTTAGAGTGGCCCCATCCGGAGATCATCAAGATCAGAGGGATCAAAACGGCTTCAAAGAACAAGTAGAACGAAACCAAGTCCATCGACATAAACACGCCGAAGAGCATCGATTGGGTAATTAGCAGCAAGCCGACGTAGTGGTGAGATCTATTGACGATTTGCCTCAACGAGAACACGCTAACGGCCAATCCAACGATTCCGGTTAGCAAAACCATTAGGGAACCAATACCGTCGACTCCGAGAGACAGTTGCCATTTGATTTGCTTGCCAGCCAAAGCAACAGGCAAGTTAAATTTCAGCCAACTCGGTGCATACTCTATGGCGGGTACAACGGTCGCTACGGAACCATCGTTGATCTCGCCTTTGCCAAACGCCTCGTAGACGATGACAACGCTCAGAAGAAATGAAGCGAACGCCGCTAACACTCCCAACTGGGCCATGAGCTTTCCTTTGAGGCCAACAACAAAAATCGTTAGGCCTGCCACTAAAGGAAGCAAAATCGTAAGGGGAATCAGATAACTCATTTAGTAAGCATACCGGTGCTAACGGGAGATGATCCAAATTGCGACGGCTGCTACTCCAACAGCTGTCAAGAACGTGTAGGTCGGTACACGACCATTTTGATAACGCTGTCCAACTAAGCCTACGACTCGTGGGATGCTGGCAATTCGGGTTGCTAGGGAATCGATGATGTGGACGTCTTTCCACGCCAGCAGGCCAGCGAAGAACTCAAGCGGCAAGACAATGAACTTGCTGTAGGCCCAGTCGATATAAAGTCTGTTCTTGCCGATGTTGGCCATGAGTCCTGACGAAGCAAAGCCATTCTTTGCCAACATCGAACCCAATGCCGTTCCTGCTACAGCGATTACTATCGAAACAATTAGCAACCATATCGGTTCATTATGTTTGCTTTCCGCTGAAAGTGCTTCCGTCTTGGCTAGGTAACCAGCCAAAACGTGGGTTGGTCCCAACGCGATACCGGCAAAAAGAGCACCGATGGCCAAAACAAACATTGGAGCGAGCATCACGCTAGACGCTTCGTGAGCATGGTGTCCTGCTTCTTCAGGGATTAATTCTTTTCCATGGAACGTCTTGAAGTAAGCCTTGGACGTGTAAACGGCTGTCATGAATGCCGTCAGAAAGCCAACTCCAAGCATAACCTTGAATTGAGTTCCATATAGTCCGTCCGTAGAAGCATCCAGGAGAACCGCTAAAACTCCGTCTTTGCTAAAAAAACCAGCCAGTAGCGGAAGACCAGCCAATGCTGCGGCCCCAATCATAAACAAAACATTAGTCTTCGGGAGAACCTTTTTGAGGCCACCAAATTTGGTCATGTCGATCACGTCCCCCATGGCATGCATCACATTACCTGCTGCCAAGAACAGCAACGCTTTAAAGAAAGCGTGAGTTACCAAGTGGAACATCGCAGCCGTTACCGCAACCACCATCAGTCCATTGACGGACCCAGCTGACAGGGCCATAAACAAATAGCCTAACTGGCTGACAGTCGAGTAAGCCAAAACTCGCTTAAGGTCATCTTGAAACATTGCCATCAACGCAGCAATAAACGCCGTGATGCACCCGAGCCATCCCACTAGCGATAGTACAGAAGGGGTGTACTCCATCATTGGTGAAAGTCTTGCCATGAGGAATACCCCAGCAGTGACCATCGTTGCCGCGTGAATCAGTGCCGAAACTGGAGTCGGGCCTTCCATCGCATCTGGTAACCAAACGTGGAATGGGAACTGTGCTGATTTTCCTATCGCACCAACCATAAGCAGAAACGCCACCCACCCGAGTTGGTCTGGATATTGAGATGCAATGGTTGGCAATACCGCGAAAATATTATCAAAATTCAGACGCTCATAAAAGCTCGTGGCGCTGGCATCTGGTGTCATCCCAATGAGATAGTTCAGAAGAAGAATGCCGAACAAGAATCCGCAGTCTGCTACGCGGTTAACCAAAAAGGCTTTCACGGCAGCTTGAGCGGCACTTGGTTTGCGGAACCAGAATCCAATCAACAAATACGAACAGGTTCCCACGCCTTCCCAGAACGCATACATCATGAGAAGGTTGTGTGACAAGACAAGCATCGTCATCGAGAAAACGAACCCGCAAAATACCGCAAAGTATCGAGCGTAGCCATTGTCGCCATGCATGTAGCCAGACGAATAAATCGCGATCATGGTGGAAATGCAGGTCACGACGCAAAGCAGAGTTAGGCACAATGTGTCAACCTTAAGTGCAATATTAAGGCTTACACTACCAACGTTCAGATATTGGTATCCATTGAACGTCGTGGAGCCGTCTCCTTGGGCGCCAGTAAACATCAATCCCAGGCTGCACGCTGCGGCAATAGCTAGCGACAGAATTGCGGGAATGTGAGCTATCTTTTTGTCACCACGAAACGACAACAATGCGCATATCACGCATCCAACGAGTGGCGACAGGGGAACGGCCCAAGCTAGTAGATTAGACATGGGTTGCCTCCTTGGCCGCGGAATCTTTGTCCATAATACCTTGCATTGGTTTAGAAACGCCGACATCTGCTTTGAAATCAGATGGTACTGGCTGAACAAGTGGATCGAGGCCAGCAGGAGTTAGTGTTGGAAACTCCAAATGTACCTCTTCGATCGTCTCTGGCTGTTCGGGCTGTTCTTCGTCAAGTGACTCGGTAAGGTTGCTCCACGCTCTCACGTCGAGTGTTGGTTTGCTTCGATAAAGCAACGTCACAAATGCCAATGCAATCGATGCTTCGCATGCTGCCACCGTGAGCACCATGATCACAAACACTTGGCCTTGATAATTGCCAAAGTGGCTGGAGAACACGATGAAATTCATGCTGGCTCCAGCAAGCATCATTTCCAAAGATAGAAACATCAGTATCAACGAGCGTCTGGTTAGGAATCCAACAAAGCCCGCTGTGAATAACACCGCAGCAAATATCAGCAAATTGACGGTCATCGTGTCGCTCATACTTCATCCCCCGTCGTCTTGGTCGCAAGAGCGATCGCACCTACTGCAGCTACTGTTAAGATGGTTCCGGCCAAAGCTACAGCCAGTAGATAGTCTGTGTAGAGTGACCGTCCAAGCCCCGATGTTGTACTGGGGGATACGCTTGTGTAGGAACCGGTGTGTTCAATTGTCCTTAGCTTTTTGATGGCAGCGTTACCTGCATCAGTCATTAGGTTTGCGGCCGGGGCTGCTTCACTGTAAGCCCGAGTCGAATCCGGCCGAGAAAGTGGAAAGGCACCATCAGCAGTTAAGCAATAAACCAGTGTTCCTAGCATGATTACCCCGATCGGGGCTGCAACGATTGGGTAGGTGAGCTTTACATCGTATGTGCGTAAATTGGTCTGTTGTGCAAACATGAGCACAAACAAGAAGATAATGATGATGGCCCCTGCGTAAACGATCATGTTTGCCGCAGCGACAAACAATGCCGATTGCATGAACATCACCCCCGAGATCGAAAGAACAGCTGTCGCAAATCCAAGCGCTGCGTAGACTGGATCTCGGGCTGTTAAAAATCCGAACGCACCACCGGTTGCTAACGAACAAAAAAGGAACAGTATGTAGTTTTCGAAGGCTGGCGGTATGAACAAACTCGCACTGATGATGGATGCAATGATTGCGATCACTCCCATCAGAATATACTGCTTGCCCTTTACAATCCCATGCTGCAACAACAGATATCCAGCCGCTCCCAACAAGATAGGAACAAGCATCGAAAGATTCCAGGAGCCAGATAACTGGCTTGCGGTTTCGAGTGCATCCGATTGTGCAAACGGTATCGGGAGGGTGCTCCCAATGGTTTGCATACTAGGAAGTGTCATAATTTTGCGCTACTAAAGGTTGGTAAGTCGCGGCATATTTCCGCTATTTTTATGCTTTTTTCGCAACAACATCGACTTGCTTTGTCGTCGCTTTACTGATTGTGCGAACTTGCGGTTCGCTTTAATGGGCTTCTACCCGAATCAGCCTGGCCGTCCCCGACCTGGAGGTGCGGGGCCTTGTTTGGCTGTTAGGGAAATCTCTGAAGCGGGACCGAGTTGCCCGCGATTGGTTCTAACAGGGTCCTTGCCACTATTGACTGTTTCATCAAACACAGAAAGGAGTTTTTCTTTATCGAAAAGCATCTCTTCTCGCGTCATGCCAGTTAGGTCGTAAACACTGGTAAGCTCGATCGCATCAACCGGACAAGCTTCTTCGCACATACCACAGTAGATGCAACGCAGTTCGTCCAAAACAAAAGACGCTGGATACTTATCACGGTCCTTCCAGTGCGGATCATCTTTAGGGGCCGGTGCGGCGATAATTTCAATGCAATTTGCTGGGCAAGCAGTTTGGCACATGTAGCATGCCACACACTTGACACGCCCCTCTTCATCGCGATTGAGCCGGTGTACACCTCGGTAATTAGCCGGTATCTCAGGCTCAACTTCGGGGTACTGTCTTGTCATGGTTTTTCCTTCCATGACGTGCTTAATGGCTGTCGCCACACCCGAGAATACAGCTGGCAAATACATTGCTTCCATCCAGCCAATCTTGGGCTCTTCGCCCCACTTTATAGTCTTCGATTTTTTGGTTTTCGTCGTCACGCCGATGCTCCTCCAAATCCAGATTTTCCAGCTCGAACCGCCAATGTATTGTTCAACTCTCTTTGCAGTTTCCAGGTGCTAATCAAGCCCGCGATCGGAATCGTGACAATGGTAGCTGCCAAGAAATGCTTGTTGAGGTCAAATGTGAATACAGCCGCTACTAGGAACAAATTGACAAGTCCCAGCGGAATCAAACCCTTCCATGCGAGACCCATTAGTTGGTCAAACCTGAATCTAGGTAACGCCCAGCGAAGTAGCATGATGAATGCGACGACTGCACCAACCTTCGCAATCAGGACGAAAAGACGGAGCAGCATCCCTGCTGTTGATCCATCTACAGGGCCAGTTAAACCAGGGAAATGCCAGCCACCGAAGAACAGCAGCACGGTCATAAAGCTTGAGGCAACGATGTGCGTGTACTCTGCAAGGAAGAACAATACGAACTTGATCCCGCTGTACTCCGTGTGAAAACCACCTACCAATTCTTGTTCGCACTCGGGCAAATCGAACGGCAAACGATTTGTCTCAGCCAGTGAACTGGTAAAGAAGATGACAAAGGCCAGTGGTTGCCAAAAAAAGTTCCAATCCCAAATTGATGCACCCTGGGATGCAACAATCTTTTCTATATTCAAAGACCCCGATGCCAAAATGACCCCGATAATTGATAGGCCAAGTGGAATTTCGTAGCTAATGAATTGAGCACAGGAGCGAATGGCTCCGTAAAGCGAATACTTGTTATTGGATGCCCAGCCTCCAAGAATAATGCCATAAGCGGACAATGAGCTGATCGCAAAAATCAACAAGATCCCGATATCAACCCCAGGCGCGACAATAAAACGAAATCCAGATTCGTACTCAGGTGGCACAGGACCGAATGGCAAGACGACTAAACCAAACATGGCGGTCATCAAGCTGATGGTCGGAGCGACGAAGTAAAGGAATTTGTAAACGTGATCGGGAACAACCTGTTCCTTTAAGAAAATCTTGATCCCGTCTGCAACGGCTTGAAGCAACCCAAGTGGACCAACACGGTTCGGACCAACTCGGTCTTGGATGTATGCCGCTAGCTTGCGCTCGATAAAGGTCATGTAGAGACCTAGTATCGGCACGAATGCTAGAATCACGGCGATCGCCGCTAGGGTTGGCCATAAGGTTGGCCACATCTCTTTTATTAATTCGATCATCGATTCTTCTACTCTTATTTATTTGTCTGCGAGCCCTTCCGAAGTGCCCGCCTTTTTGTCCGTTTATCTACTTGCTTTCAATCGGTGCATCCGGATGTTACGACGTAGCAACTGGTTGTTTGGCTGGGGTGTTAAGTCTCAATCCTTTTTCGCCCAAGTCCCCAACGGCTAAGACTTTTAGGGCCGGGATAGCGGCACCAATTTCTTTGCGCAGAGTCATGGCGTTAAACAAACCTTTTCGCTCTGCTAGATCAAACAGGATACGTCCATCGGCACGCGTTTCACCCGGAGAACGAATAGCTGCGTTGGTGCTTTGGGCTAAGCCTGCGTGATTAACATAGGTACCGTCACGCTCCGCAAAGCTACCGGCTGCCAATACGACGTTGGCTTTCTGCGAAAGCGGCGATTCGAATATGTCTTGAACGATCAATAGGGATGGAGAGCCAATAGCAGCGACGACATCAGGAGTTACCCATTCACCTGGATATCCGCCGACGACAAAAACAGCTGTTGCCTTTGGTAGATGACCAATACGACCCAGGCTCAGGAGTTCTCCCTGGAAATGCTTTAGCACTGCCTCGACCCCGAGTCTATTCGGGCATTTTTCTGCTCGAATGGTGAACTTAACTTTGGATGACTCAGGAGCAGAACCGTCTCGCCCCTTTGGATAGCAGTCATCCTCGCCCACATGCGGAACAGGGCCCATCACCAAACGGGCTTTCGGGTCCGTCTTTTTCATGTAGCTAGCCAGGAGATAAGCTTCTTCGACCGTCATAAACGGTGAGAAGACTACCATCAAAGTCGACCCGCTAGCATCAAGGGATTCTTTGATCTTTTGGCGAACGGTTGACAGAGCAATTTTCCACGGATCTGCGAAACTAATATCGCTCAAGCCTACGTTTCCGTTTACTGGTTTGCCCGATGCGGACGCAGCGTTACCAATTACTCGCGGTGACAAGATTCTGTTCTCAGAATGCAGGTATTTGAAACCGAATCGTCCTTCGTCACACATAAAGTGACCCTGAGCTTCCGGGTTTGCCCGGGGACGAAGTCGATAAACCTTGTCTTCGTTTTGATCTATGTGGATAGAACAGCCTGTAGAGCAGCCTGTGCAAACGCTGTCTGCTGACTTGAGCCACCAAACACGCTTTTTATAAAGAAAGTCCTTGCTGCAAAGAGCCCCGACCGGACACAGATCCACTACGTTGCCAGCAAGTTTGTTATTGCATGGCTGGTCTGGGAAGACGTCGATTTCTTCATGACTTCCACGAGCGACCACTTGAAGTTCTGCGGTACCACTCACTTCGCGAGTGAATCGCACGCATCGAGTGCACATAACACATCGGTCGGTGAACAAAGCAATCTGTTCACCAATATGGTACTTGTCTTCACGCTGGATCTTTGGCTCGTCTAATCGACTCTTTGCTTTGCCGTATTTGTAGGTGTAGTCCTGCAAGTAGCATTCGCCCGCTTGGTCGCAAATGGAGCAGTCGAGCGGGTGGTTGAGGAGTAGAAACTCAAGCGTTTGTCCTTGCGATGTTTTGACTTTCTGACTGTCTGTTCGGATGACAGTTCCTTCTTTGATTGGTGTCTGGCAACCAGGAACCAGCTTCGGGCCCATGATGACCGAACCGTCCGGTTTCTTTTCACCAACCTCGACCAAGCACATTCGGCAGGATGCGACGACCGATAATTCTTCATGCCAGCAATAATGCGGAATCTCAACGCCAGCTTTGCGAGCAGCGAGGATGCAGTTATCTTTGGAATCGGCTTCGATTTCTACGTCGTTGACTATGACCTTAGGCACAGTATACCCTTGTTAACAAAAGGAGTTTTGTTGGATCGTGTGAGGCGTTGCTCAATCTAGTGAGCGCTCGCAAGCTGCCGAGCTTCCGACTTGCGGCCGCTCTTGATGTACTCTTCAAATTCAGGACGGAATTTGTTGATAGCTGTCTTGATTGGCCATGCAGCACCGTCGGCCAGACCGCAAATCGTCGTTCCGGGGATAGTGCCAATACTCGAGGAAATCTCTAGTAATGTATCGATGTCACTGAGCTTTCCGTGCCCCTGACGAATCCGTTCAAGAATCTTGGTTGACCACGCGGTGCCTTCTCGACAAGGAGTGCATTGACCGCAAGACTCGTGGGCAAAGAATCGGCACGCGTTGTAGAGCACATCTACCATGCTGGTGTGGTCATCGACGACGATAACAGCAGCGGTTCCTAAGCCCAAACAGCCTACTCGTCCAGGCCCTGCGAAGTCGAGTGGTATATCCAATTCCGACTCAGTCATGAAGCCCATGCTGATTCCACCCGGAACAACCGCCTTGGCTTTTCGTCCCTTCCAAACACCACCGGCATGTTTGTTAATCAAGTCCCTAGCGGTAATACCCATTGGTAACTCAACTAGTCCAGGCTTGTTAACATGGCCACTGATGCAATAGAGCTTAGGTCCGTAAGAGCCTGCATCGCGTGGATTGTTAGGATCCTTGGGAATGCCCATCGACATGAACCACTCGGGACCATGGTTCAATATATGCGGTATACATGCCATCGTCTCGACGTTATTGACAACGGTCGGACGACGAAACGCACCTTCGATCGCAGGAAACGGGGGTTTGATTCGTGGCCAGGCTCTCTTACCTTCCAAGCTCTCGATGAGGCCTGTTTCTTCACCGCAAATGTAGGCGCAAGCACCTCGGTGCAAGTGAATGTCTAAGTCATACCCGGAACCGAGAATGTTTTTGCCCAGTAGATTGTTGGCGTACATCTCGTCGATGGCTTTTTTCAAGGTTCGATAGCATCGTCCGTACTCGTATCGCAAATAGAAGTAAGCGGTCGTGGTCCGGGTTGCGAAACTGCTAATGACGATCCCTTCTAAGACTTGATGCGGATCTTCTTCGATCAAGACACGATTGTTAAATGTACCCGGTTCGCTTTCGTCCCCATTGATGCACAGGTATACCGGGCCATTGATGTCCTTTGGCAAAAATGTCCATTTGAGACCGGTCGGAAAACCTGCGCCTCCACGGCCTCGCAATCCTGACGCTTTCACCGTTTCTATGACATCCGTGTTCGCCATGGAAAGAGCTTTTGCCAAAGCCTTGTAGCCACCATCGGCCTTGTAAGACTCGAGCGATTGACTATTTGGTCGGCCTACGCGACCGAGTAGGACTGGTTTGAATTCTTGATTGCTCATGCGTTACCTCTTGCAATTCGTTGGACATCATCTGCGGTCACGCACAGTGACAATTCGTCATTCAGCAACATGCACGGCGCTCCGTCACACGCACCCAAGCATTCTGCCAATTCCAACGTGACACTGCCGTCAGCAGTTGTCTCACCGGGCTGGATTCCCCAACGTTCACAAAGTTCAGCAAGCAATTCCTCACCGCCTCGCAACATACATGGGAGCGATCGACAAATCCATACTCGGACTTTGCCCAGCGGATCTTTTTCGGTGCGGAAAAAACCATAAAAAGACATGGTATCGTGCACTTGAGCGGAAGAGAGATTAAGGATCTCTGCAATTTCCTTCATCGCTTTGTTGCTGACACATCCTCGTTCTTCTTGAACGACATGTAGCGCGGGCAGCGTAACCGCCTGCTTATTGGGATACCGATCCAGGTGCTCTTCGATTACTTTTTTTGCGTTTTCACTTAGCTCACTCATCGATCCAACTCCGCGGCAATGATGTTGATGCTTCCCAGAACCGTGGCAACGTCGCTAAGCATGCAACCACGTATCAATTGGGGGAATAAAGAAAAATGGAGCAACGATGGTGCCCGTGTTTTGGCTTTGTAAGCACGGAATGAACCATCACCCACAATGTAGTAACCAAGTTCACCGTTAGGGGATTCTGTTGCTGCGTAGATTGACTCTTTGGGCGAAGGCATCTGCCGGTTTGGCATAATGCTCTCGAAGTGGTGAATTAGGCCTTCGATGCTTCTGTATACTTCCGACTTGTCAGGGATCGTTTCTTTCCCGGTCCCTGCAGCGTAAATAGGTCCAGAAGGAATGTTATCAATCGCTTGTTCAATGATCTTGAGGCTTTCCTGCATCTCCATCATGCGAACATGGAAACGAGCGTAGCAATCGCCACCTCGCGTTGCACAAACGTCGAAATCGAAATCGTCGTACGCTAGATAAGGTTCGTCGCGACGGAGATCACGCACGACGCCACTCGCACGAGCAACTGGACCTGTTGCTCCGCCAGCGATCGCGTCTTCATAGCTCAAAACACCAACTCCCTTGGTGCGTTCGATAAAGATCCGGTTCTTCATCACGAGCCCAGAAAAATCGCGGTAAGCTTTCTTAAAGGTGATGCAGAACTTACGCACCATCTCAATCCAGTCGTCGGTTATGTCGTAAAGCAATCCACCCACTCTGGTATACGATGTGTGGAATCGCTGACCAGACGCTCGCTCGCAAATCTCGTAGATGTATTCACGTTGATTAAACGCATACATAAACGCGGTAACGCCACCCAAATCGAGCACGCATGTTCCTGTGCACAACAAGTGATCGTGGATACGCATCAACTCGGCGAAAATCGTTCGGATGTATTTGCATCGTGGCGTGAGCTCAATGCCCAAAAGCTTTTCGACCGCATGGTGCCATGCAATCTCATTAGCCAACGGCGAGATATAGTTCATCCGGTCGACAATGGTTACGTACTGGTTGAAGTCCAATACTTCACCAAGCTTTTCAAAACCACTGTGCAAAAAGCCGATGTCGGGCTCCGCAGAGATGACCGTCTCTCCATCCAGCTGTAGAACTAGCCGCAATGTAGTGTGGGTCGCGGGGTGCTGTGGACCAAAGTTAAGTGTCCAATATCCCTCTTTGTGTGCATCGCCCAGGTCAGGACGTTCGAGCAACTCTAATGGCATTGTATTGTCTCCTCTACTAGCTCTCTGCTCGGGTTATGACTGGGAAGTTATGTCGCTCGCCTCGTCCCTTGACTGGGTAGTCTTTACGAAGAGGGAAGGATTGAAACTCCTGAGGTAGGAGCAACCGCTTAAAGTTCGGATGCCCAGTGAAAACGATACCGTA
>Ga0315899_10000242_pt1 | contig 67010 bp, 56 predicted proteins | sample LakEriMetagenome_2_FD_203518 | JGI IMG/M metagenome (GOLD analysis project Ga0315899, IMG submission 203518) | Freshwater fungal communities from buoy surface, Lake Erie, Ohio, United States - Buoy 4 MA112 | ecosystem: Environmental > Aquatic > Freshwater > Lake | place: USA: Lake Erie, Ohio... | reverse complement strand
CGCGCCGGACTCGCTCGTGTTGCGCTTCGGTGCCCGAACCGAAACGGCCACGCCCCCGTTGCCGGCGGCGGTGTACGACGTGGAAACTGCGGGCGGGCGCAGCGTGCTGATTGTGAACGCGGCACGGGAGTGGCTGCCCAAGGCTCCCGCCGTGGCCGCCGGGCCGCTCACCGCCGGTGCGGCCGGGGCCGATACGCCGCGGCTTGCCGACGCCGGCTGGCCGTTCGTGCTGGCGTTGCTCCTGTTGTGTGCCGAGTGGATTGCGCGCCGGTCGTCCGGTCAGCGCTGACTCCCGGCTTTCGACTTACACACCGACGAAGGCATAGAAGCTGATGGCCCGACTGTTCCGCCGTAAGGACGATGTGCCCAAGCGCTCGTTGTGGCAGCGCTTCAAGGATGTCGTCACCACCGACATGTCCGTGCTCTTCCGGGGGGTGGACGAAGGCTCGCTCGAGCAGCTTGAAACGCTGCTCATCGAGAGTGACTTCGGTATCCCCACGTCGCTGGCGCTCGTGGCCGAGGTCGAACGGCGCCACAAGCGGGGCGAGGTCAAGACCGAGCAGGAGTTCCGACGGGCGCTGGCCGACGGCGTGGAAGCGGCGCTCCGCAAGGGAAACAGCGACCCGGCCCTCTGTCTCAACCCCGGCGGCCCCACCGTGCTGCTGGTGATCGGGGTGAACGGGGCCGGCAAGACCACCTTCATCGGCAAGCTCTCGGCGGCCTTCCGTGCGCAGGGAAAGCGGGTGTTGCTCGGGGCTGCCGATACGTTTCGCGCGGGCGCCATCGACCAGTTGCGCGTCTGGGCCGAGCGCTCGGGGGTGGACTTCGTGGGAGGCGCGCCGGGGAGCGACCCGGCGAGTGTCGCCTACGACGCCGTGGATGCCGGCATCACCCGCGGTGTGGACCTGATCATCGTGGATACGGCAGGGCGCCTGCACACGAGTGACGACCTGATGACGGAGCTGCGCAAGATTCACCGGGTGATCGGCAAACGGCTCCCCGACGCGCCGCACGAGATCCTGCTCGTGCTCGATGGCACCATCGGTCAGAACGCGCTGTCGCAGGCGCGCACCTTCTCGGCGGCGGTGCCGGTCACTGGCGTGGTCGTCACCAAGCTCGATGGGACGGCCAAGGGCGGCATCGTCGTGGCCGTGCACGAGGCGCTCAACGTGCCCATCAAGTACGTCGGGCTGGGCGAGCAGATCGGCGATCTCGAGCCCTTCGATGCCGGCGAGTACGCGCGGGAGCTCGTCGAGTCGTGATGTCACGCGGTGACCCGGATGCGGAGGCGCGTCGGCGACGCCCGCCCGCGCGTCCGGCACCACGCCTGACGCTCGACACCCCGGTCACCTACCTCAAAGGGGTCGGACCGGCGCGCGCCGCCAGTCTGGCGCGCATCGGCATCATCACGGCCGGCGACCTGCTGCGCCATGTGCCGCACCGGTACGAAGACGCCACCACCGTCACCCCTATCGCGCAGGCCGAGGTGGGGGCGGACGTCACCGTACTGGGCAAGGTCATTGCGAAGGGTGTGCTCCCCACGCGCAAGGGGCTGCGCGTGTTTCAGGCCGTGGTGCAGGATGCCACGGGAATGCTGGAGATCGCCTGGCCGGGGCAGCCCTTTCTCGATCGCACCATCAACACGAACGACTGGCTGCTGTGCACCGGCCCGGTGCGGTTCTTCCACGGCCGTCGCCTGCAACCGCGGGAGTTCGTCAATCTCGGTCCCGAGGAGGAAGGGACCGGCGAGGGGCGGGTGCTGGCGGTGTATCCCAGCACCGAAGGGCTGTCGGTGCGATTGCTGCGCGCCATGGTGCAGCAGCATCTCGACGCGCTCCTGCCGCTCGTCACCGAGCCGCTGCCGGCCTGGATCCTCGACGCGGCACAGGTCCCGTCGCTGCCTCAGGCGCTGCGCATGGTACACCGGCCTACGAGCGTGGCCGAGGCCGTGCGTGGTCGTGCCCGGCTGGCCTACGAGGAGCTGCTCTGCGTGCAGTTGCTGCATCGCAAGGCCAACCAGGTGGCCCGGGCCGCGCGCAGCGGTCGGGCATTCGAAAATCGCCGGGACCTCACCACCAAGCTGCGGGAGGCGCTTCCGTATACCCTCACGCAGGCGCAGGTGCGCGCCATTCGCGAAATCGTGCACGACATGGAGAGCCCGCGTCGCATGCATCGCCTGCTGCAGGGCGACGTGGGAGCCGGGAAAACCGTGGTGGCGCTCTTCAGCGCGCTGCTGGCCATGGAGAATGGTGCCCAGGTGGCGCTCATGGCCCCCACGGAACTGCTGGCGGAGCAGCACGCTCGGAGCATCGAGCGACTGCTGGCGCCCCTTGGCATTGCCCCGGTGCTGCTGACGGGCCGACAGGGCGCGCGCGAGAGGCGCGCGGCGCTCACGCGACTGGCCAGCCACGAGCCGGTGCTCGCCATCGGCACGCACGCGCTGCTGCAGGACGACGTGACCTTTGCCAACCTCGGGCTCGTGATCATCGACGAACAGCACCGGTTCGGGGTGGAGCAACGCGCCGTCCTCGGCGCCAAGGGCGACGCCCCCGATGTGCTGCTCATGAGCGCCACGCCCATTCCACGGTCGCTGGCACTGACGCTGTACGGTGACCTCGACGTGAGCGTGCTCGACGAACGGCCCCCGGGGCGGCACCCGGTCACGACGGTGGTGCGGCCGGAGACCGGCCGCGCCAAGGTGTTCGAGTTCGCCAACAGCCAGCTCGATGCGGGGCGGCAGGTCTACGTGGTGTATCCCCTGATCGAAACGAGTGAGAAGATCGATCTCAAGGCGGCGACCGTCATGTACGACACCCTCGTGGCGGGCGCCTTCCGCACACGGCGGGTCGCGCTGCTGCACGGACGCCTGGCCGCCGATGCGCGCGACCTCATCATGCGCCGCTTTCGCGACGGCGAGCTCGACGTGCTCGTGGCAACCACCGTGATCGAGGTGGGGATCGACGTGGGGAACGCGACGGTCATGATCATCGAACACCCCGAGCGGTTCGGGTTGTCGCAGCTGCATCAGCTGCGGGGACGGGTGGGGCGCGGGGCCGAGCAGTCGTACTGCGTCCTGCTGGGTGACGTGGGCACCGAGGCCGCGGAGCGCCTGAGTCTGTTTGCCGCCACCGAGGACGGTTTCGAGATTGCCCGCGCCGACCTCAAGCTGCGCGGCATGGGTGATCTCTTCGGGGCCAAGCAGCACGGATTGCCGGCATTCCGCGTGGCCGATCTGCTGCGGGATGAAGCCCTCAACGAAACGGCGAGGCTGGTGGCCGACCGTCTGCTGCGTGATGATCCGGAACTCGAGGCCCCCGCCCATGTGGCGCTTCGCCACCAGCTCACCGTGGGGTATGCCCGCGCCCTCGACTACTTCCGGGTGGGGTAGCGGTGCATACTTCACGCGGCGCAGCCGCCGCGCATTCTCTCGTTCAACCGTCATCCGCCGTCTCCGTGAACACGTCTACCACCCGCATTGCCGATCTGTCGCACCATGTCGGCGCCACGGTCACCGTGCGCGCCTGGGTCACCCATCTGCGCTCCAAGGGGAAGCTGGGCTTCGCCGTCGTGCGCGATGGCACCGGGGTCATGCAGGCAGTGGTGGTGAAGGCCGAGGTCAGTGAGGCGGCCTGGGAGCAGTTCGGGCAGCTCACGCAGGAGTGCAGCGTGCTCCTCACCGGCGACGTGCGCGCCGATGCGCGGGCGCCCGGCGGGTTCGAGATGGGTGTGAAGGAGCTGGGAATCATCGGCACCAGCCCGCTCGATTACCCCATTCAGCCCAAGGAGCACGGCATCGACTTCCTGCTCGACAACCGCACCTTCTGGCTGCGCAGTCAGCGCCAGGTGGCCATCATGCGGGTCCGGCACGAGCTCGAACAGGCGGTGCACGACTTCTTCTACGCGCGCGATTTCATTCGCTGCGATACGCCCATCCTCACGGCGGCCATCGGCGAACGGGCCGGGCTCTTCAGCACCGAGTACTTCGACGAGGGCACGGCCTACCTCGCCCAGACGGGGCAGCTGTATGGCGAGGCGCTCGCCGCGGCGCTCGGCCGCATCTATACCTTCGGCCCCACCTTCCGCGCCGAGAAGAGCAAGACGCGCCGACACCTCACCGAGTTCTGGATGATCGAACCGGAAATGGCGTGGTACGACCAGGACGACAACATGGACCTGCAGGAAGACTTCGTGCGCTATCTCGTGGAGCGGGTGCTCGAGCGGCGGCAGGAAGAACTCAAGGTCCTCGAGCGTGACACCAGCAAGCTCGATTGCGTGTCGCAGCGGTTCGTACGCCTCGATTACGGCGACGCGGTGAAGCTGGCCCAGTCCAAGGGGGCCGACATCACCTGGGGCGACGACCTGGGCGCCCCCGACGAAGCGATGATCGTGGACGAGTACCAGCGCCCCGTCTTCGTGGTGAACTACCCGAAGGAAGCCAAGGCGTTTTACATGAAGGAGAACCCGGCCGATCCGCGCACGGTGCGCTGCGCCGACCTGCTCGCCCCCGAAGGTCGCGGCGAAATCATCGGCGGCTCACAGCGCGAAGACGACTACGACAAGATCCTCGCGCGCCTCACGCACGAGGGGCTGCCCGTGGAGGCCTACGGTTGGTATCTCGACTTGCGCAAGTACGGCACCTTCACCCACTCGGGCTTCGGGCTGGGACTGGAGCGCACGATCGCGTGGATCTGCGGCATCGAGCATATCCGTGAGGTGATCCCGTTCCCGCGGCTGATGGGGCGGATCAAGCCGTAAGCCACACACGCCACTCGGTACCCGAAACTCGAAACTCCCCCGGCCGTCACGCGATGTCCGGGGGAGTTTCGGGTTTCGGGTTTCGGGTTTCGCGTTCCGGGTCGCGGGTGGCGACTATGACTCCCCCCGCTCCTCCCGCTTTACCGCGTCCCAGTACCGGTCCTGCTCCTCCAGTGACAGATCGCTGAGCCGCCGGCCGTCTGCCGCCGCCAGGCGTTCCATCGTCGCGTACCGCCGCACGAACTTGGCATTGGTTCGATCCAGCCCCAGCGCGGCGTGCACTCCGGTCTTGCGGCACAGATTCACCACCGCGAAGAGCAGGTCGCCCAGTTCGGCCTCCAAGGCGTCCTGATCGCGCACCGCCCCCGTGGCCGGGTCGATCAGCGCCGCGACCTCCTCCACCTCTTCGCGAACCTTGGCGAGCGGCCCCAGAGCGTCATCCCAGTCGAAGCCCACGCCGGCAGCCCGGTTCTGCAAACGGTGGGCGCGATGCAGCGACGGCAGCCCGGCGGGCAACCCCTCCTCGAGTGAGCTGCGCCGGGTTTTCGCGGCCTTCATGCGTTCCCACGAGCGCCGGATGCCGTCGCCGTACAGGTGCGGATGCCGCGCGTGCATCTTGGCGACGAGCGCACCGGCCACGTCGGCCATGCCGAAGGCGCCCCGCTCCTCGGCCACCACACTGTGGAAGAGCACCTGCAGGAAGAGGTCGCCCAGTTCGTCGCGCAGCACGGCATCCTCACCGCCGGCAATGGCGTCGTCCACCTCGTGCGCCTCTTCGATGAGGTAGGGGCGCAGCGACTGGTGCGTCTGCGCCGCATCCCACTCGCAGCGGGCACGCAGGTCGCGCATGAGGGCGAGGGCGTCGTCCATCGTGCGCGGCGCAGGCACCGGCGGCAGCTCGGGCTCGGGAGCGAAGGGTGTGGCGTCAGCGGACATGGATGCGCGGGCGAGATGGGGCGTGACGGGAATGTGTGCTATTCTTAAGGGCTATGCCGCACTCCGCCCACCCCACTGCCCGCGCCTGGCTCGACGTGGACCTCGCCGCCGTGCGTCACAACGCGGCCGTCCTGCGTGCTCGCGCGAAGGCCCCGCTGCTGGCCATGGTGAAGGCAGACAGCTACGGCATCGGCGCCACCGCCGTGTGCCGGGCGCTCGGCGTGGCGTTCCGGGATCAGCCGCCGCGCGCGGACGCGCCGTGGGGGGTCGGCATTGCCAGCCTCGACGAAGCCGAGACGTTGCGCAGCGCCGACTGTCTGGGCCGGATCGTCTGTCTGCAGCCGCTGCTCCCCCCGGAACTGCCTCGCGCGGCCGCGCTGGGCGTCACGCCGTCGCTGCACCGCGCCGCGGACATTGCCGTGTGGCGCGCCATGACCAGCGCCCCGTATCACCTGTCCATCGACACCGGGATGGCGCGCGCCGGGGTCCGCTGGGACCGTGTCGCCGCCCTGCGCGACGCGGTGGCGGCTGCCCCTCCCGAGGGCGTCTTCACCCACTTCCATTCCGCCGACGAATCGCTGCCGTCGCGCGACGAACAGGACGAGCGCTTCGCCGCGTCGCTGGCAACCTTGGCCAATGTCTTGTCCCCGGGAGTACTGCGGCACAGCGACAACAGCGGCGGCATCGCCAGCCGCGTGCAGGGATCCCCGGGCCATCTCGCGCGCCCGGGGATTGCCCTCTACGCCGGGATGTTCGATCAGCAGCTGGGGCTGCGGCCGGTGGTGCACCTGCGGGCGCGCGTGATCGACCTGCGGGATGTGCATCCGGGGGAGTCGGTCTCGTACGGGGCCACCTGGCGCGCCACCAGCCTGCGGCGCATTGCCACGCTGGCCTGCGGCTACGCCGATGGGTACCGGCGGCATCTTTCCAACGCCGGCACGGTACTGATCAACGGGACGCGCTGCGCTGTCGTCGGTCGGGTCACCATGGACATGGTCATGATCGACGTCACGGGGGTCCCCTGCGAACGCGGTCAGGTGGCCACGCTCATTGGCCGCGACGGGGCCGACCTCCTCACGGTGGGCATGGTGGCGGACGCCGGCGGGGTGTCACCGTACGAGTTGCTCACCGGTCTCTCGCAGCGGGTACCGCCGGTGTACCACGATGCGCTGCCCGTTCCCGTCGCTTTTCCCTCCTGATACGCCCCGTCGCATGTCCGCCACGCCACCAACCGACATGCCGCACGCCGACCCGGCGCTGCGCCGCGCCCTGCTCCTCGTGCTCGATGGCGTGGGGTGCGGCGAGGCTCCGGATACGGCGGCCTACGGCGACACCGGCAGCAATACCATCGGCAACATCGCCCGCGCCGTTGGCGGGCTCACGTTGCCCAACCTGCAGCGACTCGGACTCGGCAGTGTCGCCGACATCGCCGGGGTGCCGCCGGTCGCGCATCCCGTGGGCGCGTACGGGGTCATGGTGCCGCGCTCAGCCGGGAAGGACTCCACCACCGGGCACTGGGAGCTGGCCGGACTGCATCTCGAGCGCCCCTTTCCCACCTACCCCAACGGCTTCCCGCCGGCGGTGATCGACGCGTTCGTGGCTGCCACCGGCCGACCGGTCGTCGCCAACTGCGTGGCCAGCGGGACGGCCGTCATCGCGCAATTCGCCGAGAAGCAGCAGCAAAGCGGGGCGTGGATCGTGTACACCAGCGCCGACTCTGTTTTCCAAATTGCGGCACATGAGCAGTGGATCCCGCTGGACGAGTTGTACCGGGCCTGCGAGGTCGCCCGGCGGCAACTGGTGGCGCCACACGATGTGTCGCGGGTCATTGCGCGCCCGTTCGTAGGAGCACCAGGGGCGTGGCAGCGGACCGCGAACCGGCGGGACTATTCCATTCAGCCGCCCGGGGTGACCCTGCTCGACGTGCTCGAGGCCGCGGGGGTGCCCCGGACGGGGGTGGGCAAGGTGGACGACCTGTTCGCCGGGCGAGCCATCCGGTCGCAGCATACGACCGACAATGCGGAGGGGCTCGAGGCCATTCGCCGGTGGCTCGATACCGCGCCGCGTGGGTTCTGCTTCGCCAACTTGGTAGATTTCGACCAGCTCTTCGGGCATCGGAACGATGTTCGCGGTTTTCAGGGAGCGCTCGAGGCGTTCGATCGGGCACTCCCGTCACTGCTTGCGTCCCTGCGGGAGGACGACCTGCTGTTCATCACGGCTGACCACGGCAACGACCCCACCACGCCATCCACGGACCACGCGCGCGAGTGCGTGCCGTTGCTGGTGGCGGGGGCGCGCGTGCGTGGAGGCCCGCTGGGAACGCGGGACACGTTCGCCGATCTCGGGGCCACGGTGGCCGACTGGTTCGGGCAATCGTGGCGCGGCCGCGGGACCTCGTTCCTCCGCCAGCTCGTGTTCACGTGAGTACGCTGCCCCCCGAGTTCGAGCGGCTGCGCGCCGTGGCGGATGCGGCGCGTGCCAATGCGTGGGCGCCGTACTCGCAGTTCCCCGTGGGCGCCGCACTGGAAGCCGCCGACGGCCGCATCTTCGGCGGCTGCAACGTGGAGAATGCCTCGTACCCGGCAGGCACCTGTGCCGAACGGGTGGCGTTGGGCACGGCCATTGCCGCGGGGGCGCGTGGGTTCGTGCGGGTGGTCATCACCTCCAATCAGCACGATCCTACCCCACCGTGCGGGATCTGTCGTCAGGCGCTGGTGGAATTCGCCCCCGCGCTGGAAGTCTACGCCGTGACGCCCGATGGGCGCGCGGCTCGCTGGTCGCTGGCCGAGCTGTTGCCGGCACCGTTCACGCCTGCATCACTCGAGAATGTCTGAAGGCGGTCGTTGGTCCTGGGCGCGCATGCGCGCTCCGTTGCTGGTGCTGGCGCTCTGCGCGACTTCGGTTGCCGCCGCGGCCTGCACCGAAAACCTCGACGGGGGCGCCGGCTGTCCGTCGCTGTGCCCGGAAGAGTCCGAGCGCTTCCGCGACACCACATTCGAAGCGCTGGAGATCGACTCGTCGCTGGCGGGCTATCCCGCACTGGGCTTGTCCAACAACCTGTTGCTCGCCAATCGACCCGATACGCTGGTCACGCGCGCCATCCTGCGCTTCGATGTGCTCACGACGTCGTTCCTCCCCAACGGCACCGGCACACTCGACTCCATCACCACGGTCGACTCGGTCTTCCTCAAGTTGCCGCTCGACAGCACCGGTCGGCGGGGGGGCAACCCGGTCACCCTCGAAGCGTACGATGTCGACACCACGGCCAGCGACACCGTGCCGGCGGTGCTGCGTTCGCTCTTCCGCCCCGACCGTCGTATCGGCACGCTCACGCTCACGCCGTCGAGCACCGGCGACACCATTCGGGTGCCGCTCAGCCGCACCTTCATGCAGGCCAGAATCGCCGCAAAGTCGCGCGTGCGGGTCGGCCTGCGTCTCACCGGCAGCTCCGGGCAGTTGCGCCTGCGTGCCTTCACGCTCGGCTTCGGGGCGCCCACGCTGCAGTTCGATCCGGCGTCGGATACCACCTACCGGCCCATCACCCTGACCACACAGACCACGCTGTCAGGGGCCGAGAATGAGGTGAATCTCGCGTACAGTCTGTACGCGCTCACCGACATCGGCTCGCCTCCGCCCGGCCCCAACACGCTCGTCGTGGGCGGCTATCCGGCGTATCGCACGTACATGCGCTTCAACGTGCCGCGCCGCATCTCCGACTCCAGCACCATCGTGCGCGCCGACCTGCTGCTCACCCAGCAGCGCAGCCGTTTCGGCAACGTGCGCGATTCCGTGGCGGTGTTCCCGCTCGTGCCCACCGCCACCGCCGATGTGTCGGACCTGCGGCGCATTCTCGACCTGACCGCCGAAGGGACGCTGCTGGGGGTCGACACCACACGCTTCGTGCCGGGCGACAGCGGGGTGCGCTCACTCAACGTCCTGGGGCTGGCGCGCTCGTGGCGGTTGCAGGCGCCCACCGTACCTCGCGGACTGGCGCTGCGCATCGCCCTCGAGGGGGCGCAGCCCGCGGAACTGCGCTTCTTCAGCCGCACCGCGGCCCCCGCGCTCCGCCCCAAGCTGCGCATTACCTACCTGCCGAAGTCGGAGTTCGTCCTGCCATGAATCGCGCAATGCTGCTGACGAACCACCGCCCCCGCGCCGGCGCGGCGGCCACGTTGCTCCTCGTGGCCAGTCTCGCGATGCCGGGCCTCGCGGGTGCGCAGGGCTCTCTGGGCGCGCTGGGGTTCGGCTACCCGGTAAACGGCATGAGCATCCGCGCATCCGGTACGGCCGGTGCCTTCGGCGACATCGACCCGTTGTCGCCCATCAACCCGGCGGCCCTCGGTGGCATTGCGCGCACCGTGCTCAGTGCGCAGACCGAGCCCGAATACCGCCGGCTGACGGTGGGCGGCGTCACCGAGCGCACATCGTCGCAGCGGATTCCGCTGCTCGCGGTCATCTTCCCCGCGCGCCGTGGCGTGGCCGTCGGCTTCAGTGCCCGCGGCTTCCTCGATCGGTCGTACACCACCACCACCACGGGCACGGCCGACGTGGACGGCGCCTCGCTCCCCACCAACGAACAGCTCACCATGCGCGGCGCCATCGGTGACATCCGCGGTGCGGTGGGGTGGCAGATCGGCAACTGGGCGCGCGTGGGGCTTGGCGGGCACATCTTCACCGGGGAGAACACCGGCGTGCGCGAACGCACCTTCGCCGACACGTTGCGCTTCGGCAGCACCCTCGACTCGTCGCGCGTCACGTACATCGGGACAGCCGTGTCCATCGGTGGCGAGGTTCGCCTGTTCAAGGGGCTGGCCGCGGCCGCCAGTTACCGGGCGGGCAATCGCTTCGAGGCCCGCATCCGCGACACCACCCGCGCCGCGGGCAACGTGCCGGCCCGCCTGGGGGGGACGCTGCGCTACGACGGCATTCCCGGGTCGTCGTTTGCCGTGGGGTTCGAACAGGTGAACTGGTCGGACATGCAGTCCATGGCATCGGCGCGCACGCGCGCCCATGACGCGCTCAACCTGTTTGGCGGGGCTGAGGTGGCGGGTCCGCGCCTGCGCGGCGTGCCGCTGCTGCTGCGCGCCGGATACGCCCGCACCGATTTGCCCTTCAGCACGACCTCCTCGCCGGTGCGTGAGATCCGCCTCAGCGGCGGTCTCGGCTTCCCCGTCGCGCGCGACGCGGCGGCCATCGACTTCTCCCTCCAACGTGCCACCCGCTCGCTCGCCGGGTCCGCGGCCCGCGAGTCGGCGTGGCTCCTCGGCGTCGGCATTCAGGTGCGCCCCTGACCATGAGTGCGCTGCGTTCGCTTCCCGAGCTGCCGGACGTCGTCACGGCAACGCCCAAACCCACCGTGTACATCGAGACGTACGGCTGCCAGATGAACGTGGCCGACTCCGAACTCATGTACGGCAAGTTGGTGGCGCATGGGTACGCGCCGGTCGATGCGCCCGACGGGGCTGACGTCATCCTCGTGAACACCTGCGCCATTCGCGAGAATGCCGAAACGCGCGTCATTGGCCGCCTCGGCGAACTGCGCCGCTTCATGAAGCCCGACACCATTGTCGGGGTGACCGGCTGCATGGCGCAGCGCCTCGGCGCCCGCGTGCTCGACCAGGCCAGGCACGTCTCGCTCGTCGTGGGTCCCGATGGCTACCGGGCGCTCCCGGCGTTGCTCGACGGGGCGCGTCGCGGCGAGAAGTTCACCGCCACCGATTTCGACCTCGAGGAGCACTACGAGGACGTGGTGGCGCGGCGCTTCGAAGGGGTGAAAGCGTGGATTCCGGTGCAGCGTGGCTGCGACTATCGCTGCACCTACTGCATCGTGCCGTTCACGCGGGGCCCCGAGCGCAGTCGCAAACTCGCCGACGTGGTGCGCGAGGTGCAGCAGGTGGTGGAGCAGGGGCTCTCCGAAGTGGTGCTCTTGGGGCAGACCGTCAATTCGTACCACGACGGCGCGCACGACTTCGCCGACCTGCTGCGCGCGGTGGGTACCGTCGACGGCATCCGTCGCGTGCGCTACACGAGCCCGCATCCCAACGATTTCAGCGACCGGGTCATCGAGGCGATGGCCACCACGCCCACCGTTTGCGAGCATGTGCATCTGCCCATGCAGAGCGGCAGCACGAGCATGCTCAAGCGCATGCTGCGACGCTACTCCCGTGAGGACTACCTCGAGTGCGTTGCCCGCATGCGCGCCGCCATTCCGGGGCTCGCCCTCACGACCGACATCATCGTGGGGTTCCCGGGCGAAACCGACGAGGAGTTCGAGGATACGCTGTCGCTGTGCCGCGAGGTGCGCTTCGACGACGCCTTCATGTTCAAGTTTTCCGCTCGTGAGGGCACGCCGGCCACGCGCATGCCGCCCGAATGGACGATCCCCGACGATGTGGTGGCCACCCGCTTCGACCGCCTCGTGCGTACGGTGCGCGGCATCTCGCGCGAGAACAATCTCGGGCGACTCGGCGAGACTATGGAGCTGCTCATCGAGAAGGTGGCGCGCGACGGCGAACTGCTGCAGGGCCGCTCGCGTGATTTCAAGACGGTCATGGTGCCCGCCGATGCGGCCCGCATCGGCGAGTACCTCACGGTGACTCTTACCGGCACCACTGGCGCCACGTTTACCGGCACGCCGGTGACCGAGCGGCGCGAACGCGCCCCGTTGCCCATGATGGGCGCGTAACGGCGTATCGCGGCGGGCGGGGCCGGCCGCGTGGTCATGATGGGTCGGCCGCAAAAACGGTAATGCCACGGCGGCATGGCGCACACAGGTTGTGCCATGCCGTTGCTCATTCATGCGGTTGCGTGGTGGCTGGCGGGGCTCATGGCGGGGGCGTGGTGGCACACGCCGCTGCCGCCCGCGCTGCTCCTGGCGGCCGGCGTCGTAGTCTGGCGCCGTGGTCGGGTGGAGCCGCTGCTCGTGGTGGCCGGGATGCTGGCCTCGTGGGGAGACGCGCGCGAGAACCGGCTCTGTGCCCGCCGGCTGCAGCAGCAGCTGGCCGACGGTGGCGCGGCATGGGTGCACGTGGCGGATCATGTGCCACCACGAGGCCGTCGCCCGGCGCAGCTGCGCGGGCAGGCGTCGGAGCGCGCACGCTGGCCACGTTGCCACGTGCCGGTGGCGGTCCACCTCGCACCGCAGGACAGCGCACGCACCGTTGCGCCGACGCCCCGGCCGGGCATGCGCGTGCCGGTGTGGGCCTCTCCGCTGCCAACGGGCACGGTCCTGCGACTCGAGCGCGCCCGGGTTGGAGCCGCGTACGGCCCGCGCCATCCACTCGTGGCGTGGCGCGCCCATGTGGGGACGGTCATCGACGGCGCCTTTCGCGGGCGTGCGCCGCTCGTGCGCGCGCTGCTCATTGCCGATCAGCGCAGCATCGACCCTGAGGTGCGCGATCGCTACGCCGATGCCGGTCTTGTGCACCTGCTGTCGGTCAGCGGCATGCATGTCGCGATCATCGCCACGGCATTGCTCACGTTTGGCGGCGCCCTGCGCCTCACCCGTCGCTGGCTCGAACCGGCGTGTGTGTGCGTGGTGGTGGCCTACGTGGCACTCCTTGGATTCCCGGCGCCCGCGGTGCGCAGCGCCATCATGCTCATGGTCACGATGCTCAGTCGGCGCTGGCAGCGCCCGGTGCACGAATGGACGGCACTCGCCCTCGGGGCGGTGGTCCCCACCATCGAGCCCGCCATCGTGCACGATCTCGGCTGGCAACTCAGTGTGGGCGGCATGGCGGCGCTGGTGGCGGCCCGGTCGCTGCACCGACGCTGGAAACGGGACCATCACCCGCTGCCAACAACCGCCCACCTGGCGAGGATGCTGCGCTGGTGGCATCGGCAACGGGGGGCCGCCGGCTGGCTCCTCGGCGAGATCTCCACTGGCCTCATCGCCACGCTGGTCATGGCGCCGCTCGTGGCCTGGACCTTCGGTCGCGTCAGCCTGGTGGCGCCGTTGTCCAATGTCGTGGCGGCGCCGTTGATTGGCGTGCTCCAGCCCGCGCTGTTTCTCGCCCTGCTCGCCGCACTGCTGCTGCCCGCGGGCCCGCACCAGTGGCTTGCAGACGCCACGCAGCCACTCATGGCACTGCTCGATCACGTGGCCCAGGGTGCGGCCGCGGTGCCCGGTGCCGTTCTTGGCGTAGCCCCCACCTTCGCTACCGCCCTGGGGACCGGCACGGCGGTGGCGCTGCTCGTACGCAGTACGGCCGACCGTCGGCGCGGCCGTTGGGTGGTGGGAGCGGCCGCCGTGCTCACCGCCACCCTCTGGCAATCGGCCATGGTGCCGGGAAACGGGCACCTGGAGCTGCATGTGCTGGACGTCGGGCAGGGGGATGCCCTGGCGCTGCGTACGCCACGCGGACGCTGGATTCTCGTGGATGCCGGCCGGCGCTGGCAGGGCGGCGATGCGGGGCGCCGCGTCGTGGTGCCGTATGTGCGACGGCGTGGCGGACAGGTGGCGCTGTTCGTGCTCACTCACCCGCACGACGATCACGCCGGGGGCGCGGCAAGTGTGGTGCGGGCGCTGCGTCCGGCGCGCTGGTGGGAGCCGGCCTTCGTGCTCCCCAGCCCAGGGTACCGCGAGGCGCTCGACGCCCTGCGGGAAACGAAGACGCCGTGGGAGCGTGTACGACCGGGGCGCACCTTCAGGCTGGATGGTGTGCAGCTGACTGTGCTGGCTCCCGACTCCTCGTGGACCGCGTCACAGCGGGATGCCAACGAAACATCGGTCGTGCTGCGCGTGGATTACGGACGTCATCGTCTGTTGTTGACCGGCGACGCCGAGGCAGAGGAAGAGGCGTGGCTGGTGGCGCAACAGGGCGTCGGTGCGCTCGATGTCGATGTCCTCAAGTTGGGGCATCACGGCAGCCGGACGAGCTCGACCGCCACGCTCCTCGATGCGGCCACACCACGTCTGGCCATCGCCTCGGTGGGGGCGGGAAACCGCTACGGACATCCCTCGCCCGAGACGCTGGCCGCGCTCATGGCTCGCGGCGTTCCCGTGTTCCGCACCGATACCGATGGCACCGTGATCGTGCAGACCGATGGACGCACGCTGCAAGTCATGGCGGGCGGCGAGCAGTGGCAGATACCCCAGGAAGATCGGGTGCCATGACCCGCGGGACGGGTCGCGCCTGTTACATCCGTTTCACCGCATCCGTCCTTCCGAAAACCGCGGCGCTGCTCTTGCACGAGCTTGCCCGGGTGCGCCAGCTTTCCGCTCAGCGCACAGGCCGGACTGGGGCTCAGTCGGCGATTCGCGTTCACCCTCCGGGGATCCTACCGTGGTCAAGCATACTGCGACGTCGGTCGTCACCATCGAGCGCTTCATCATCGAGCAGGAGCGCATGTTCCCGGAGGCGACGGGTGAACTGTCCGGCATCCTCTACGACATGGCGCTCGCCGGCAAGATGATCGCCAACAAGGTGCGCAGCGCCGGCCTCGCCGATATCCTCGGCGCGACGATGAGCGAGAATGTGCAGGGCGAAGTGCAGCAGAAGCTCGACGTCATCGCCAACGAAATCATCGTCAAGGCGTTCGATCACGGCGGGCGGCTGTGCGCCATGGCGTCGGAGGAAGAGCCCGACATCATCCAGATCCCCGAAGGCTTCCGCCACGGCAAGTACGTGCTGCTCTTCGATCCGCTCGACGGCTCGTCGAACATCGACGTGAATGTGCCCGTGGGTACGATCTTCTCCGTGTTCCGCAAGATCACGCGCGGCACGCGTGGCGAGATGGAGGACATGCTGCAGCCGGGGCGCCGTCAGGTGGCGGCCGGCTACATCCTCTACGGCTCGAGCACGATGATGGTGTACACCACGGGGCAGGGGGCGCACGGCTTCACGCTCGATCCCTCCATTGGCGAGTTCCTGCTGTCGCATCCCAACATCCGCATCCCCGAGCGGGCGCGATACCTGTCGGTGAACGACGCGTACGAGCAGGATTGGCCGGAGCCCACCCGCGCGCTCATGCGGCGCTATCGCGGCCTCGACGGGCAGAAGAAGGCGCTGAACGTGCGCTACGTGGGTTCGCTCGTGGCCGACTTCCATCGCAACCTGCTCGGTGGTGGCGTATTCTGCTATCCCGCCAACGAGAAGGCCACGCGCGGCAAGCTCCGTCTGCTGTACGAAGCCAACCCCCTGGCCTTCATTGCCGAGCAGGCGGGAGGACTCGCGACCGACGGCTACGGCAGCATCCTCGATATCGAGCCCACCGAGTTGCATCAGCGCTCGCCGCTCTATATCGGCAGCAAGGCGGAGGTGGAGATGGTCAGCGAATTCCCGCTTCCCAAGTACGTGGCTCCCGGCATTCCGGAGCGCCGCGGGGCGTCGCGCCCCGCACCCTCCCCGGTCTCGGCGGGCTGATAGATTGGGGAGATGACCGAACGTCTCTCCCCATCCGGTATCCCCATTCCGGCGGTTGTCCGACCGGACACCGTCAATCTCGACTACGCGCGCGACCTGGGTGACCCGGGCCAGTTCCCGTTCACCCGTGGCGTTCAACCCACCATGTACCGCGGTCGGCTCTGGACCATGCGGCAGTATGCCGGGTTCGGGACCGCCAAGGCCACCAACGAACGGTTCCGGCTGCTCCTCGATGCCGGTCAGACCGGTTTGTCGGTGGCCTTCGACCTTCCCACCCAGATGGGCATCGACTCCGGCACGCCGCGGGCGATGGGTGAGGTGGGGCGTGTCGGTGTGGCCATCGACACCGTCGAAGACATGCACGTGCTGCTCGACGGCATTCCGCTCGACAAGGTCTCCACGAGCATGACGATCAACGCCACGGCGTCCACGCTGCTGGCCATGTACATCGTCGTCGCGGAGGAGCGCGGCATCCGCCGTGACCAGCTTTCGGGTACGGTGCAGAACGACATCCTCAAGGAGTACATCGCGCGCGGCACGTACATCTATCCGCCGGCGCCGTCGCTCGCGCTCACGGCGGAGATGTTCCGGTTCTGCGCCGCCGAAGTGCCGCAGTGGAATCCCATCTCCATCAGCGGCTATCACATCCGCGAAGCGGGCGCCACGGCGGTGCAGGAAGTGGCGTTCACCTTCGCCGACGCCCTGGCCTATGTGCAGCAGGCCGTGGAGGCCGGACTCGCGGTCGACTCGTTCGCGCCGCGTCTGTCGTTCTTCTTCGCCGCGCACAACGACCTGTTCGAGGAAGTCGCCAAGTTCCGCGCCGCGCGCCGGCTCTGGGCGCGCCTCATGCGCGATCGATTCGGTGCCAACGACGCGAGCTGCCGCCTGCGTTTCCACACGCAAACGGGCGGCGTGACGCTGCAGGCGCAGCAGCCGCACAACAACATCGTGCGCGTCACCATCCAGGCGCTGGCGGCGACACTTGGCGGCACGCAGTCGCTGCACACCAACGGCTACGATGAGGCGCTGGCGCTCCCCACGGCGGAAGCCGCCACGCTGGCGCTGCGCACCCAGCAGATCGTCGGCTACGAGTCGGGAGTGGCGCAAACGGTGGATCCGCTGGCGGGCAGCTGGTACGTGGAGCAGCTCACCAACAGCATCGAAGAGCTCGCCGTGGCGCTGCTGGAGCGGGTGCACGAGCTCGGCGGTGCCGCCGAGGCCATTCGCGCCGGCTTCTTCCAGGAAGAGATCGGCCGCAGTGCGTACGAGTATCAGCTGCGCGTCGAGGCGGGCGAGACCGTCGTGGTCGGGGTCAACAAGTACGGGGACGGACAGGAGCCGCCCATCATTCCCGCGCCGGATTTCAGTGCCCTCGAGCGTGATCAGGTGGCGCGCCTGGCGGCGGTTCGGGCGGTACGAGACAACGGTGCCGTGCAGCAGGCACTCGCCCGCATCGCCGAGGCGGCCCCGCAGTACCTGCCCGATCACGTCGGTACCCGCGCCGAACTCATGCCGCGCATCATCGACGCCGTGCGCGTGCGCGCATCGGTGGGAGAGATTGCCGACACGCTGGAGACGGCGTGGGGCCGCTACCAGCCGTCGGCGCATTGACCGTGTCACACCACGGCGAAACCGGCGGGGAGCGCCACGGCGCCGCGCAGGGCGACGCGGCGCCGCCGCGCCCGTTGGCCGTGGTGCGGGCCATGATCGACGCGCTCGATCGCGACCTGCTCCAGATCCTCGCCCGACGCATGGCGCTCGTGGGAGAAGTGGCGGCCTGGAAGCGGCAGCACGGTATTCGCATTCGGGATCCGCTGCGGGAGCAGGAGGTGCTGCAGGATCGGCACGATCGGGCGGTGGAGTTGGGGCTCCCGCCCGGTGAGATCGAGTCGATCTTTCGTGTGCTCCTGCGTTCCAGCCGTGATCAGCAGGCGGCACTGCGCGCCGAGGTGCCGTCGGGGGCGGCCCCGCGCACGGTGGCGGTCATCGGGGGGCACGGCAAGATCGGACGGGTGCTGGTGCGCCTCTTTGGCGATCTCGGTCACCAGCCGCTGGTCGTTGACCGGGATACGGTACTGCGGGCCGAGGAAGCCGCGGCGGCCGCCGAGGTGACCGTGATCAGCGTCCCCATTGACCAGACCGAGGCCGTGGTGCGGGCGGTGGGACCGCACGTCCCGGCCACGGGGCTGCTCATGGATGTGACCAGCATCAAGGCGGCGCCCATGCAGGCCATGCTGGAGAGCACCGCGGCGAGCGTGGTGGGCACGCACCCCATGTTCGGTCCCAACGTGCACACGCTGCAGGGGCAGCGCGTCGTGCTCTGTCGCGGCCGCGGCGACGCCTGGGCCGATTGGCTCGCCTCCATGCTCGCCGCCCGGGGCCTGGTGATTACGGAAACCACCGCCGAGCACCACGACCGCATCATGTCGGTGGTGCAGGTGCTGACCCACTTCCAGACCCAGGTCCAGGGGCTCACGCTGGCCCGACTCGGGCTGCCGCTCAGCGAAACGCTGCCGTTCACCTCACCGGCCTATCTGCTCGAGCTGTACGTGGCGGCGCGGCACTTCGCGCAGGATCCCGCGTTGTACGGTCCCATCGAAATGCGGAACCCGGCCACTACCGGGATCACCGCCGCCTACGGCCGGGCCGTGGCCGAGCTTGCCGAGGTGCTCGCCGGGGGCGACCAGGAACGCTTCAGCCAGCTATTCGGTGAGGTCCGCGCCTTCTTCGGCGATTTCACCGCCGAGGCGCTGGTCCAGTCGAGCTTCCTCATCGATCGCATTGTCGAGCGCAGCTGACGAGTCCGGCACCGTGCACGCCCCGCAACGCGGCGGGATCCGGCAAGGCCGGATCGTCGTTCACCTGTCATGACGTCTCGTCCGGTGCGACGCTCCCTCAACCCGCTGGTGTGGTTTCGCCGCCTCGAAGACGGCTTCTTTGCGCTCGCGGCGGAGGCCGAATACCGGCTCAAGCTGGCGCCCCGTGGCACCAAGATCGTCCCCAGTGATTTCGATCGGCGCATGATCCGCCTGTTTCTGGTGGCCATGCCCCTGCTGGTGGGCTCGCTGTACATCGACGATCGGCAATTCCGTACCCGCTTGCTGGTGCTGGGCTTTGCCGTGGCGCTGTTTGCCGTGGCGCTCATTTTCGTGCTCGACGCGCGCTCCACCAACTATACGGGCCGGGGGCGTCCCCTCCCGCCGCCCAAGCCGCGCCGGGCACCGCCGTCGTCTACGCAGCCGCACTGGACCCGCCGTCGTCCCTGACTGTTTCACGTTTCACACTTCGCGAGCCCCTCATGCGCGTACTCTCCGCCGCCGGCACCCTGGCACTCGTGGCTGTGGCCACCTCGTCCATGCTCGAGGCCGCCACGGTATCGCGCGGGTCCGCGCGACGGGCCGACCGGTGGGAGCGCACCCGCACGGAGTGGGCGGCTCGCCTCACGGGGCGTGAGGGGCGCAAGGTCACCGGCGCCGCCACGGCCAAGCCCACCGCCGACGGAACCGGCACGCTGGTCACGGTGACGCTCGACGGCGACACTCCCGGGGCCACGCGGCCGTGGCACGTGCACACCGGCAGTTGCCGGCAATCGGGAGGCGTGGTGGGAGGGGGGCGGGCCTACACGCCGCTCGCGGTGGATGCCAAAGGGCAGGCCAGCGGGACGGCGACCATTCCCGTTCCCCTGGCCGACAGCGCGTCGTACTACGTGAACATTCACGACGCTGCCGCCGCCATGGGAGTCATCGTGGCCTGCGGGGATCTGACCAAGCGCTGACCTGGCGCTGTTCCGTCGTGGCTGCGCCATCCCCCTCGACGGGGAGCGCCAGTAGTTTTCCGGTATGCTGACCGCTTTCCCCTCGCCGATTCCGGCGCGCCGTGCCGCGCGTGTCCGTCCGCTGGCACTGGCTGCCGTCCTGTGCGCGGTGAGCCTTGCAGCCCCGCTCACCGCTCAGGAAAAGCAGACCGTACTCGACCGCGCCCGTCGTGAGGCGGCCGATCGCAATGCGGCCGGTCCTGTCGCCCAGCTCGGCGTCATCGACGGCACGGTGACGGACACGTTGCTGGTGCCCCTCAACGCGGCCGATGTGACGATCGTCGGGACCGGCGCGCGGGTCGTGACCGGTGCCAACGGCCGTTTCCGCATGGTGCAGGTCACACCCGGCCAGTACCTGCTGGTCGTGCGTCGCATCGGGTACGCGCCTACCTCCGGCGTCATCGACGTGCCGTCGAACGACACGCTGCGCCTCGCATATACGCTTACCCGCTCGAATCGCATGCTCGACACGGTGCGCGTACGCGGCGAGCGACTGACCATGCGCATGGTCGACTTCGACCGTCGACGACAGCAGGCGCAGGGGCAGTTCATCACGCAGGCCGAAATCGAGCGCCGCGCTTCGCTGCAAACGTCCGACTTCCTCCGCTACATGCGGGGGGTGGAAGTGTCGGTGAACACCACGCAGGCCTTCGGAGGCACCCAGGTGTACTCACGCCGCGAAGGCGGTGGGTTCGATGGCAACCAGCAGCAGCAGTACTGCCCCATGCAGGTGCTGCTCGACGGCATCATCTTGCCGCGGTACTTCAATCTCGATCTGCTCCCGCCACCCAAGCAGATCGCCGGAATCGAGGTGTATGCCGGCGCTGCCACCGTGCCCCCGCAGTTCAGCGGCGTTGACCGTCGCTGTGGCGTTGTGGCCGTGTGGACGCGCGACGGGTACTGACCGCCATCGGGGGCTATCGGGGAGGCTGCTGGTAGGCACAGGCGCGTGCGCTCTGCGATCCCGCTGGTGATGTCCGTGGTGCCGTTCCCCGCCGCGCCGCATTACGCGAACCGCGCAACGCACAACGGCCCCGCACACATGGTGTGCGGGGCCGTTGTCTTGTTCACCAGCGGCGGGCGATGGTCAGCACCCGGGGCCAGCGAGCGGACCCGTCTGACCAATACGCTGCAGGCACTCGGCCTGCGGCAGCGGCTGCACACGCGCCACGAAGTGCGCGTTTACGCCGGTCGTAATGTCACGCGGCAGCTGGTCCAGACGCCCGTACCGGCGCATGTCGATCCAGCGGTGCCCCTCGAGCAGCAGCGAGTAGCGCTTCTGCACGAGGATCTCGGTGATGATGTCGGCATCCGGCGAGCTCGCCGTCAGCGTCGTCGGCGCCAGGCCGCCCGAGTTCACGCGGATGTTGTTGATCATCGCGATCGCCCCCGCCTTGTCACCAGTCGCCAGCAGGATTTCGGCCCGCAGGAGAATGAGCTCCTCGTTGCGGATGATCGGAATCGAGCTGTTGATCGCGGGATAGATCTGGAAGCCGAGCGACGACGAAATGCCCAGTCCTGCCGGGGCACCGCGCGGCGGACGCGGACCGATCTTGGCCAGGAAACGGTTGTCCTTCGTGCCGTCGGGCTTGAGCGGCGCGTCGGCATCGATGGACATGTGCGCGTACAAGTCCGTGTTCGTTGCCGCCGCAAGCGGGTTGGTCACGTCCGGCGCGGCGGAGTAGGGGAGAGAGACCCCCACGTTGTACGCGGCCGCGTTGTTGGCCGTGATGTTGATGAACGACGCATCGAGCGCCTGTCGAGCGCGCGTCCACGCTGCCGTGCCGCCGCCCGAGGTGGCGTGGTACGCGGCCGCGCGAGCAGCCATGGCCCGGTTGAAACGCACGAACGTGGCCGGCGTGTTGAAGCCCGCGTAGCCCGAGTGCAGGGCGAACGGGAAGGCGTTCCCACCCGCCGTGAGGTCGGTCACCGCGGCGTCGAACGTGTTCAGGATGTAGCGGTACGTGGAATCACGCGAGACGAACGGCGCCAGCACCGCAGCGTCTGCGTTGATCTGTACCACGGCGCCGATGGTGTCACGGGTAGAGATGACCGTGAGCAGTTCCATCGCCTCCATGGTCCGGGCAAAGCCCAACGCGGCGCGCTTCTCGGTCTCAGACAGCGTGGAGGCCGTGACCGTGTTCTTGAAGTTGAAGATGTCACGCAGGTTGCCGTAGGGGCCGCCCCAGCTCCCTACCGCGAAGCCGGCCGGGTCGAGGCGGTTCTGCCCCGAGATGCCGATGAGGTAGGCCGACGTGTTGCGCCCTTCCTGCGGCGTGTACACGTACGCCTCGCGTCCGAAGCGCCCCGTCTCGGTGATGAACCCGCCGCGGCTGTTGCGGTTCTGCCGCAGCAGGCCGGTGGCCAGCAACTGCAGCGCCTGCGGGTCGGCGCTGGCACCAGCGATGGACGGGGTATTCGGGTTCGTGATTTCCAGCGTGTCCCGGCTGCACGCGGTCAGCGTGAGGGAAGCCAGCGACAGCGCGCCCACGGCGCGCAGGGAAGTGGTGCTCATGCGCGATGCGCTCTTGGTGAATGAAGTCGACATGGCTTAGAACCCCAGATCGACGCTGAGGAAGAACTGCCGGCTGGGCGGGAACGGCGCCAGGTCGATGAACCGGTTGAAGTTCACGTTGCCGAAGTTGTTGAACTCGGGGTCGAAGCCCCAGTAGTCCGTCCACATCATGAGGTTGCGGCCGCTCACGTTGAAGCGCAGCGAGCGGGCACCCGGCACCTTCTTGGCCCACGACTCCGGCGCGTCGTAATTGAGCGTGATTTCGCGAAGCTTCACGTACGACCCGTTCTGCATGTACGGCCGCGTATCGCCGCCGTTGAACGTGAAGGCCCGGCAGGCACCAAGCGTGCGCGTCCCGCAATCGGCCGACCCGGGCTGGTTGGCCGTGGCCTCGATGATGCGGGCCGGGGCCGGGGCGTCGAAGTCACGGGAGTTGCCGCCTTCGTCCCACAAGTTGTTCGTCATGTTCGACACCGCACCGCCGGCACGCCAGTCGAGCAGCGCTGACACCGTGAAGCGGCCGAACGTGAAGTCGTTGTTGAACGTGGTGATGTGGATCGGATTGCTGTCGTACGTGATCGTGTCGGCCACGGTCCGCGCCCCCGTCGTGGGGTTGAGGCGGAGCGGCGCGTTCGACCAGATGTACGTGGAGCGGGTGTTCGCCGTGATGCGGTTGCGGCCGTAGGCCGCGCCGAACGAACCCGGCACCGGGAAGGCCGGCACTGGAATGTCGTTCGTGTACTGCACGTTGGCGTTGTAGATGATGCGGCTCGCCCACTCGAACTTGCCCTTGCGGATCGGAATGAGTGACACCACCGCTTCGTTGCCGAGCACGGACAGCTGGCCGCCGTTGATGATCTGGTTCCCGAGGCCCGACGACGGCGCGAGCGGGAAGGTGAGCAGCAGGTCGGTGATCTTGCGCTGGTAGCGCGTGAACTCGAAGGCCAGGCGCGACTTGAGGAACGAAGCGTCGAAACCGAACTCCAGCTCGTTCATCACTTCCGGACGGATGGCCGTGTTGCCGATCAGACCCGCCGACACCAGCGAGCCCTGCCCGCCAATGAGGCCACCGTCGGCATACAGCAGGTCACGATCGCCGTAGCGGGGGCGGTTCCCCGACTGACCCCAGGCGCCGCGCAGCTTGATCTCGTCGATCTTGTCGGTGATCGGATTCACGAACCGGTATGAACCGGAGTACTTCGGGAAAATGTAGTACCGCTCCCGGTCGCCGTTCGCGCTGGAACGGTCGGCGCGGAAGCCGGCATTGAGCGCCAGCTTTTCGTCGAAGAAGAGCGCCTGTTCGTTGATGTAGTACGACTGGTCGCGGAACTCCGTGCGCGTGTCTTCCGTCGCGATGTCCTGCGCGCCCGCCGCCGTGCGGCGCGTGGGCAGCAGGCCGCGGCCGCGAATGCGGTAGACTTCCTGCTTCTGGCGCTCGTACGTACCACCCACCGAGGTCGTGAGCGACGTCAGCCAGCTCGACCCCGGCGTCCACGTCCACACGGCGTTGAGCCCCGAGTTGGTCTGGAGGCTGGACACGTTGTTCTGGCCGGCCGTGCCGAGGAAACCGTCGGCCGGCTCGAACTGCAGGAAGTTCGGCGAGTATTGCACGCCTTCCTGCTGGAAGCGGTCGAAGCCCATGAGCGACGTGATCTGCACACTGTGACGGGCCGTCGAGAGCGCCGAGTAGTTGAGGCGCAGGTTGCCCGCCTGACGGAAGACCGTTTCGTCACTCTGGATCGCCCGCAGCACCTCGAACGGGTTCGCCGTGCCCGCCCCACCACCGTCGAACGGCATGATCGGGTAGCGGCCGTTCTCGAGGCGGCGATTGAGGTCCACGATCGCCGGCGTGTAGCCGAACGTGTACGTGGGGCTCACGCCCGCGTTGTTGTTGTTGCCGATGCCGCGCTGCAGGAAGTTGCGCGTGACGTCGAGCCCCATGCTGGCGGTCAGCTTGCTGTTGATCGTCTGGTCGAGGTTGATGCGACCACCGGTGCGGCGCGCGCCGGTGTTGATCATGATGCCCGACTCCTGACGATCGTTCAGCGACGCGAAGTAACGCGTGTTCCCCGCGCCGCCCGAGGCCGACAGCAGCGTTTCGTACGACGGATCGGTACGGCCGTACAGCTCACCCTGCCAGTCGTAGTTGGTGCAGTTCGGCGTGCACACTTCGCGCGCCGCGGCTGCGCCCACCGGGCCGTCCACCCACGGCAGCACATCGTTGAGCGTCGCATACTGACGATGGCCGAGGGAGCGCATCAGCTGCTGCGTACCCACACGCTGGGTCACGTTCCAGCGGGTCTGCCCGGAGGCACCCTTCTTGGTGGTGATCACCACCACGCCGTTCGTGGCGCGCGAGCCATAAATGGCCGTCGCCGCCGCCGACTTCAGCACTTCGATGTTCTCGATGTCGTTCGGATTGAGATCGGCCAGACGGTTCACCACCTGGTCCTGATTCGACCCCGTCGTGCCACCCGCGCGCGTGATCGCCGAGGCGCCCGACGAAATGCCGGCGTTCGAGATGATCACACCGTCCACCACGTACAGCGGGTCACCCTGCCCGAGCACCGACGTGGCGCCGCGGATCTGGATCTGCGCACCACCACCCGGCGCGCCGCTGTTGTCGGAGATGCGGGCGCCGGCCACCTTGCCGGCCAGGTTGCCTTCAAGCGAGCGGGCGGGCACCCGGTTCAGTTCGGCCGCGTTCACCGTGGCCACCGCCGTGGCCGCCACGCGCCGATCGGTCGTGGTGGCCGCACCCGTGACCGTCACACCTTCCAGTTGGAGGACGTCCTTCTCGAGCGTGAAGTTTGCCGTATTCTCGTTGGCAGCCAGACGAATGGTCTGACGCTTGTAGCCGAGGCCACGCGCCAGCAGGCTGACCTCACCCTGCGCCACACGAATCCGGTATTCGCCGCGTTCGTTCGTGCGCACACCCACCTGTTGGCCGACGATGCCAACCGTGATATCGGGCAGGGGGGTACCGGTCCCCGTCATGGTGACCTTGCCGGTCACGTCACGGGTTTGCGCGTGGGCGCTGAAGGGCACGGCGGCAACGAGTGCCACCGCCGCCAGGAGTCTCTGCAACCTGCTCATGAACGGCCTCCGATGGAGGGGAATCGGACGGAACGCGAACGTCCGACCAGACACGGACGGACGGCTCGGGGAATGTCGTGACCAGCGATCACGGACCTGCGGCAGACGAAAGGCATCGCGGGGTGATTGGACGGTTGGGGAATGGGACATCGCGAAGCTACCGCCCAAAACGAATCCCGCCAGATGTGACGGAGCCGTTTCACAACCAACGGCCACCTCCGGATACGACCAGGTTATCCGACTTTTCGGGCCGTCAGCGGTGCCCCGTTACCCCGCGTCGCCGTACCGCCCGCGGATGCGCACCGTACGCTCCAGCTCGTCACGCGCCTGCAGCACCTTCTGGCGCAGGTCGGTCGGCAGCCCGGGGGCCCGCGCCAGCCAGCCGTCCACGATCGCCAGCGCCTCCCGCTCGCTCTGCCCGCCCAGAGTGGACGCGAGCCAGCTTCCCAAAAAAAAGATGCGGCGATTCCCCTGGATCCACCGCAGCGTATCCAGCGCCGGCACCAGGTAGCGCCGGGTGAGCCGCTGCTGCTCCCCCTCGTGAAAGGCGCGCAGGCTCGAGGTCACCCACTCCTCGTTCAGCGACCCGTCCCGGAACCAGCGGTCGAAGTACTGCTGCTTGGTCGCGCTGTCCGGGGCCGCGGCGCCCGCCACGAACGCCAGCCGCTGCCCTTCGGTGGTGCCATCGCGCCCCCGTTCCGCCGCGAGCAGCGAATCGGCGTCCGGGCTGCCACTCGCGACCAATCGCGTCACCATGGCCCATCGCGTCGGGGCGCGCAGCACCAGCCCCGCCGCGCTGTCGCTCGCCAACCACTGGCGCAGCTGCTGCAGCGCACCGTCCCGCTGCGCCATGCCGATAAAGGCATCCAGATGACTCTTGCGCGTGCCATAGCTGCGGCCGGTGTCGAGCGCCCCCGCCAGCAGCTGCCGCTCCACCGCCGGCTGGAGCGAGGCCCGGAGCGAGGGCGCCGCATACCGCGTCACACTGGTGACAAGACGTCCCACGAGCGACCCCGCGAGCTGTTCGTCGCGTTCCCCCGGCAGGGCCCGCATGGCCAGGCGCGCAAAACGCTCCGGGGAGAGCTCGCCTTCCCGCACGAGGTCCCACAACGCCCCCCACAGCATGGCGCGCAGGAAATCGTCGGACACGTCCGCGATATGCTGTTCCATCCACGTCACGCTCGCGCTGTCGGGGAGCACGATGGCGTACCCGTAATCGCCCTCATTCGCGAACACGAACGCCGGGGCCGGGCGCCCGATCGCCGCCGTCACCTCGGTGCTCGCGCCGCGCAACTCCACCGGCAGGTGCACCGCCGGCGCATCGGCGTAATGCAGGCGAACCTGCACCTTGAGTGGCCAGCCACCGGGACCACTCAGCGCCGGTTGCGCTGCGCGCTGCACCAGCCGCAAGCGCGTGATCCGGCCGCCGCGCACCTCGAGCTGCTGCGTGATGACCGGCATGCCGGGACGCAGCATCCACTGCCGCCCCCACTCACCCAGGTCACGCCCGGCGGCGCCGCCAATGGCCTGCAGCAACGCCGGCCACGTCGCATTCCCGTAGGCGTGGCGGCGCAGGAACTGCTGCACGCCGCGCTGAAAGGCCCGTTCGCCCACCAGGTACTCGAGCTGCCGCAGCACCGCCGGCGCCTTGTTGTACACGATGGGCCCGTAGTTGCTCTTGGCCTGATCCAGGTTGCCCAGCGCCTGCCACACCGGCGTCGTCCCCGCCGTGGCGTCGGTGCCGTACGCGGTCGGCTTGTTGCGCAGGTAGAACGTCTTCCACGCGTTCGACGTCGGTTCCAGGTCGGCCTGCATGCGCGCGGCCATGAACGTGGCAAACCCCTCCTTGAGCCAGAGGTCATCGAACCAGCGCATCGTCACGTAGTCGCCGAACCACTGGTGGGCCACTTCGTGAAACGTCGTGGCCTGCCGCCCCAACAGCTGCGACGTGGTGGGACGCTCCCGGTAGATGAAGCTCTCCTCGTTGTAGAACACGGCCCCGGGATGCTCCATGCCGCCGAACGGAAACGCCGGGGCCAGCAGGGCGTCGTACTTGTCGAAGGCATAGGGCACCCCGAAGTACTGTCCCAGCCAACGCAGCGCACGCGCATTCATGGCCAGCAGGGTGTCCGCTTCCGCCTCGGCCGCCCGTGAGCGACGCACGTACAGCGACGTCGGCACTGCTGCGGCCCCCGGCGCAATGACCTCGGTTCGGGTGAAGCGCTGCCAGGGGCCGGCGGCAAACGCCATGAGGTACGTGCTCAGCGGCTGCGTGGGGGCAAAGACATGGGTCACGCCCGTGGCCCCACGGTCCCGGCGCACCAGCGCGCCATTGGCCAGCGCCGTCCACGCCGCCGGCGTGGTGAGCTGCAGGGTGAGCCGTGCCTTGAGGTCGGGCTGGTCGAAGCTGGGGAAGAGCAGGTGCGCGTCGGAGGGCACGAGCAGCGTGTACAGATAGGTGCTGCTGTCCGACGCATCGCGCGTGCGGATGATGGCCGCACCGGCACTGGCGACGGGGGTGGAAAAAGAAAGTGCCACCGTGTTGCGTCCCAGCCGCACCAGCGACGCGGGTACCGTGAGATGGTGCCGGTTCCATGCCAGGGGCGCGTCGCGCCAGACGGCGCCGTTCACCTGGGCGTCGCCGAGGCTCAGGCCGCGGAAATCGAGGATGACCGCCCCTCGCCGACGCGTCGTGAAGTGGACCGTGACCCGGCCGGACGCCGTGTCCCCATCGCTGACCGTCAACCGGAGATCGTAGCGGACATCGCGAAGCAGCGCACGGCGCTGTTCGGCCAACCTGACCGATACGCCCGGGCCGGTGAGGGCACCGCCGGGGTGGGACTGGGCGCGAACTGCAGGGGCGAGCAGGGCCCCGGCGAGGGCGGCGGCGAGGAAGCGCAGGATGACGGTCATGGGCCCAAACTGCGGCCCCCGGTCGGCCGGTGTAAAGCGCGTATCCTCGCCACGGGAGGACGCCAGGAATACTTTTGCCCCTCGGTCCCTCTCCCACGGCATGCCCACGCCACTCCACGTCACGATCGACGACCGCCAGCGGGCGTACGAGGCCCTCGTCCTCCCGCACCTCGACCGTTTGTTGGGCTTTGCGGCGCGTCGCACTGCCACGCTGGTGGATGCCGAGGACGCGGTGCAGGACACCTGCGTGAAGGCGTGGGCCGCGTTCGACGAATTGCGGGATCCCGGCAGTGTGCGCGCCTGGCTCTATCGCATCCTGCGTTCGGTGCTGAGTGAATCGGCCGAGCGCCAGACCCGCCGTGCCCGCCTGTTGCCCATCTCGCGACTCGACGATGTCCACGAGTCGCTGGTGGCCAGCAGCGGCGAGTCCGTGTTCGACGAGCTGATCACGCGCCTCGATCGCGAGGTGCTGCGGGCGGCCCTCGGGGCCATCCCGGACGACTTCGCCATCGCCGTCGAGTTGCACGACATCGAAGGCTTCACCTACGCCGAGATTGCCGACACGGTGGGTGCCCCGATCGGCACCATCATGAGTCGGATGTCCCGCGGCCGACGTTTGCTCGCGGCGGTGATTGCCGAACGCGGTCGCGAGTGGGCGTTGGGGGCGCAGGCGGCTCGCGGCAGCCGCCGCATGCCGAGGTCATCATGAGCGAGCATGCGCAGGGGGCGGCACCCAACCGGGTGCCGTACGAACCGCACCGTGTGGCCGAGCAGCACGACGTGCTGGCGACGCTGCTGGCCGCCTTCCTGGACGGCGAACTGCCCCCGGAAACGGCGGCGCAGGTGGAGGCGCATCTGGCCGTGTGCCGCCGTTGTGCCCGCGAGGTTGCGCTGCAGCGGCAGCTGGCGGCAAGTCTTGGGCAGATGGGTGGACCCGTCGCGTCAGCGGCGTTGCACACGCGCATCAGGCAGTCCATCGCCAACGCCCCTGTCCCTGCATCGGCGGTCGCGCCACCGGTCTGGTCGGTGGCCGCCTGGCTCGGCGCGCGCTGGCGGTGGGTCGCGCCAGCGGGGGGGCTCCTGCTGCTGTGCTGGGCGGGCCTGATGCGGCGCGAACCCACGCCGGCGTTGCCTACCGACACGGCGGCCGGCGGCGTGGCGGCACCGGTGGCACTCGGCGAGGCTCCGCTCCTCGACTCGCTGGCGGTGCGCTGGCACGCGCTCACCGACCCGCTACCAGGGCGCGACCGCGACCTTGACGCCGTACGTCGCGCCCTCGGGATGGCCGTCGTGCCCATCGCGCACCCCGCCCTCGATCTTGAGGCCGTGTGGACCACCTCCGCGTGGGGGGAGCTGGTCGGCGCGCTGGCGTATCGCCATGAGGGGCGGCTGCTGGTCCAGTTCGCGGTGCCGGATGGGGTCCTTCTCCATGCACCCGGGGTGCTCCGCGACCTCGACGGGGTGGTGGTGGGCACACGGGCCGATTCCCTCCGCTTGGTGGCGTGGCGCATCCCGGGCGGGGCGTCCGTGCTCATGGGGCCGGCCACCTTCGAACAGTTGCGCGCGTGGCAGCGGTCACCGACGCCCACCGATCGTGTGGGGACGTCCCGTCAGCCATGAGCCCATCGGCCATGCGTCCCGCGGCGCGTGGCCCGCATTGCCAAGCGGCCATGCGGCGTGCCTATTGGTGGCGTGTTTGCCCCCCCGACGACTCCGCGCGCGTGTCGCGCCGGGACGATGCGCGCCGGCGCCGGCCGCTTGGTGACGACCGCATCCCGGGCCGTCTGGATATCGCGGCTGGTCGTGCTCGCGCTGTCCGGGGCGTGGCCGTCGGTGACGTCCGCGCAACAGCGGGACAGCACCGCCCACGACCGGTGGCAGCGGACCCTCGATTCGCTTGCGGCCCGATTGGCACGGACCGATTCGGCGCTGACGCTGCTCCAGCAGCAGGTCGCGACCGAGGCGGCCAGCGGCGTGCGGCTGCGCTCGCGGCTCCAACTCGATCTGTCCGCGCGGCTCGTGGTCCATGCCTCGGGAACCCGCGGAGGGGTATCCGCCGCCGAGATCCCGGTGTTCGCGACGCCGGCACGGGCTGCCGGTGGCGGCAACGCGCGGCCGCAGGTGTTCGGCATGTCCATGCGACAGGCGTTACTCGGGGGCAGTGCGAGCATGGACAGCGTGGCCGGGGCCACGTTGCTCGCCGACTTCGAGCTGGACTTCTTCGCCCGCGCGCTCGATGCGTCGCCGCCGCTCTTTCCGGAGCCTCGGTTGCGGACGGCGCGGGTCTTCCTCGTGTGGCCGCGGACGGAGGTGCTCCTTGGCATGGAGACCCCGCTCATTGCTGACCTCAACCCCGTGAGTACCGCCGGCGTGGCAATTCCCCTGTTCGCTGCCGCGGGAAATCTCTGGAACTGGTTGCCCCAGCTCCGGGTCACCCGCACGCTCGCCACGCGCGGTGAGTGGGCCATGGCGGCACAGGGGGCGGTCCTGTCACCCAACGCGTCGGAACGCCCGCTGGGCGCCACGAGCGGTGGCGCGGACCTCGGCCAGGCGAGCGGCCGTCCGGCTCTCCAATCTCGAGTCCGCCTGCGGCACGGCACCGACCTCGACGAGCGCGCTGCCCAGGCCGTGTGGACCTCGGGCATGGAAATCGGCGTGGGGGCACATGCGGCATGGCTGCGCACCGCGCCAGCAAACACGCTGCGGAGTTGGGCCATCGCGGCCGACGTGCACGCCGCTCTCGGCCACGGGGTGGAGGTGCGCGGCGAGGCCTACCGCGGGGCGCTGGTGCGCGGGCTCGGCGGTGGCGGCATCGGTCAGAACTTCGGGACCCTGGGGGTGCCGGCAGGCGGGACCGGCCCCCCGCTCACCGGCACGGCCGGATGGCTGCAGCTCAACGGCCAATGGCACCCCTCGCTGGTGCACGGAATGGGGTGCGGCACGGATCGGGTCCACGGTGCCGGCGCGGACCGCCGACGTAACGGCGTCTGCGCCCTGCACACCACCTGGCGCCCGGCCATGCCGCTGTTCGTGAGTCTCGAGTACCGGCGCCTTCGCACGCGCTACGCCGATGGGCTCTGGCGCGCGCAGCATTGGAATCTCGCCTTCGGAGTGGACCTTTGATGCGTCGCGTCATCGTGCGGTGGTCAGGTCGCCTGTCGCTGGTCGTCGTGGGCGCATGGGCGGGTGCCGCCGCCCACGCGCCGCTGGGTGCGCAGGCCTCGGTGCGGGGCCAGGTGCGGCTCATCGAGCGCGCTGGTGCCCCGTCGGCCGACCTGACCGACGTGATCGTCGCACTGGAAGGCGAGGCGGCCACGGCGAAACGCCCGACGTGGATGGACAGGGCCACGGTGGGCATGCGACGGCGCGAGTTCGAGCCGCACGTGCAGCTCATCGGCGTCGGCGGCAGCGTGGCGTATCCCAATCAGGATCCGTTCAGTCACAACGTCTTCTCCAACTCCGCGCTGGGGGCCTTCGACCTCGGCCTGTACCGGTCCGGCAAGACGCGGTCCGCCACCTTCAACGCGCCGGGCGTGTATGCGGTGTACTGCAACATCCACGCGCGCATGGTGAATTACGTGGTCGCCGTTCGCACGCCCTATGTGACGCGTGCCCGTGCCAACGGGTCGTTCGAGATTGGCGACGTGCCGCCGGGTACGTGGATGCTGCGCGTGTGGCACGAGCGCGCGGCCGAGCATGTCGAGACGGTGCGCGTCACCGGCGACGGCGTCGTGCTCACGGTGGCCCTCGATGCGCGCGGGTACGTGGCCAAGGCCCACGGCAACAAGTTCGGTCAGCCCTATACGGCAACCCGGGCCGACCGGTACTGAGTCGTGGTCGCGCGTCGTGTCGTGTCCCTGCCATGGCACCGCTTGTCGTGGCGTGTGTTCACCGGTACCGCCGGGTTGGTGGTGGTCCTGCTCGCGATCGTGCTTGGCGTGGCCACCGCGGGTGCGCGACGCGCCGCGCGGAACTCGGCGCGCCAGTCGCTCGAGCAGTCGGCCGATCTGGTTGCCCAGCTGCTTGCCGGCCGCGGCCGCAGTCTCGGCGGCGGGGCGCGGGTGTTCGTGCAGGGCCCGTACTTCCGCACACTCGTCGCCGAACGCCGACGCGATGACATTCTCGATCAGACGTTCGAAGCCGCCGAGCAGCTCGAGGCGTCGTGGGTGTTCATTACCGACGACACCGGCAATCTCATCGCCAAGTCGGACGAGCCCTCGGCGTTTGGCGAGCCCATGGCGCGCGTTCCCCTCGTATCGGCGGCACTCCGCGGGCAGATCACCACCGGCTTCGGCGGGTCGGGGGACTCGTTGCTCTTTCAGGCCACGGCCGTTCCCATTGCTGCTCCGGGAGGTCGGCCCTTTGGCGTACTGGTCGCGACCCGGGTGCTCGACAGCCTGACGGCGGCCGACATTGCGCTCGCCACCAATCAGGCGCTGATGTTCTTCGTGCTCGACGGCGAGGGGCGCGCGCGCGTGGCTGCCACCAGTCTGGCTGGCGACACGGCGCTTCGCGGCGCCGTGGTGCGCGCGGTCTCCGCCGCCCCGGCCGCGGGCACGCGCGCCCACCAGGAGGTGGTGCACGCCCGGCAGACCTGGATGCTGCATCGCAGCATCCTCGCCACGGCCGGCGGAACTCCCGTTGGCGGGTACGTGGTGCTGCAGGCGACCGAAGAGGCCCTTGCGAGCCTGGGACCGGTTCGGGAATCGCTGCTCCTGGCGGCCGTGATCGGGCTGCTGGGGGCGTTCGGTGCGGCGTGGCTCACGTCGCGCGCGGTGGCCCATCCCGTGTCGGCGATGACGGCGCAGGTGCGGCACGTGGTGGAGCAGGGCGGCGCCTCGGACGGCATGGCCGAGCCGGAACGCCTGAGAGCGCCGTATGCCTCTGCCGAGGTGGAGGCCCTGTCGGCTGCCATCGACGCCCTCGTCATCGAAGCCAATGATCAGGACGTGCTGCGCACGATGCTTGCCGCGCTTCCGGTGGGCGGCACCGACATGCCGCTCCGCCCTACGACGGGGGCGCGCACGCTGGCCTTTCGCCACGCGGCAACGCGCGGCACCATGTGGCGACCGGGGATGCACGTTGCGCAGCGGTATCGGCTCGACGAGGAACTCGGGCGCGGAGAGGCGGGCGTCCTCTTTCGCGCCCGGGACATCGCGCGTGGGGACGTCGTGGCGCTGCGTCTCCTGCGCTCCGGCGGGTTCGACGCGCACGACCGCAGCGACGGCTCGGGGGGCGCCGACGTGGCGGAGGCGCGCGGGTTTCCGCGGGTGGCGCATCGGCATGTCGTTCGCGTTGTCGACATCGGCGAGGCGGAGGGGACCCGTTTCGTCAGTCTCGAGTTCGTGGACGGCGTCTCGCTGGGGCAATTGCTGGCTCGGCACGGCGCGCTGGAGGCTGCGAATGTCGCGGCTCTTGCCCGACAGCTGTTGCGCGGCCTGGCCGCGTTGCACGCGGCCCCGGTGACGCACGGCGGCATCACGTCGCGCCGGGTGCTGGTGTCACGCGCCGGCGTCGTGAAGCTTGACATTACGGGTGCGGGATACGGCGCTCGACGGGTGCACCGGGCGGACACCGCCGACGCGCCGCACCGGGCCATTGGCGGTGCCCGCACGGGCGCCCCGGAGTACATGGCGCCCGAGCTGCTCATCGGCGGAGCGCCCGGCCCCGCGTCGGACCTCTACGCGACCGGGGTGGTGCTGTTCGAATGTCTCACCGGACACACGCCCTTCGCGTCGCAGTCGCCCCTCGAGCTGCTGGGCAGCAAGCTGGCGGGTTCGCCGTCGTCGTCGGGGTTCGCCGACGGCGTCAGCGTCGATACGCCCGTCCACCAGCACGGGCACGCGGCACCGCCCCCGGTCCCGCGACGCCCGGGGGCGTCGCCGAGGCACGCCGAGTTGCTGGCGCTCGTGGAGCGCATGATGCACCCCGATCCCGAGCGGCGGTTCGGGACGGCGCTCGAGGCGCTCGAGGCCTGGGTACGGGTCGGGCGCCTCTCGGCCGTCATCCGGTGATCGCCGCTGATCGGGAATAGTCCGCCCGGTCATCCGGTCTGTACGCCGGCTCGACGCATGATGCGTCACGCTTCCACTCAACCGGAGAGGTCGGGATGCCGTCACCAGTTTCGCAGGCCGCGCGCTCGTGCGCCGTCGTCCTCACCGGCCTCGCCGCGGCGTGCGGCGGCGGCGGTGAGGGAACCACCACGTCGGCGCCCGTGCTGGCAACCGTGAGCGTTACCGCCGCCTCCAGCGGCCCCATGGTGAGCGTGGGAGACACGCGCGGGCTCACCGCCGCCGTGGTCGACACGAAGGGCGCGAGCATCGCGGGGGCGACGGTCGCGTGGACCACCAGTGATGCGAGCGTCGCGACCGTGGCCGGCAGCGGCACGACGGCCACGGTCACGGCGACCGGTAACGGCAGCGCCACCATCACCGCGACCAGCGGCAGCGCCCGCGGCACGGTGGCGATCGACGTGGCCCAACGGTTTGCACGCGTCACCGCCACGGTCGGCGCTGCCAGCATGGCGATCGGGGCCACGAGTCCCCTCACGGTCACGGCGCGTGATGGTCGCGGGAATCCCATGGCCGGTACGACGGGCGCCACGTTCTCCACGAGTGATCGCACGAAGGTGCTGGTGGACGCGAGCGGGTCGCTCACCGCCGTGGCACCCGGGGCGGCGGTGATCTCCACGTCACTCACGCGCGATGGGGTCACGGCAACCGCCGCGACCAACGTGACCGTCACGGCACCGGTGGCCGCGGCATCTGCCGCGACGGTGCAGGCCACGGATGCCAACCTGTTCACGCCGCCCACCATCAATGTGGCGCAGGGGGGCACCGTCACGTGGACGTTCGGCGGCATCAGCCACAACGTGATCTTCCAGGCGACCGGCGCCCCGGGCAATATCGGCGTGACCTCGGGCACATCGGCGCAGCGCGTGTTCGAAACACTCGGGACGTATCCGTACGCCTGCACCTTGCACGCCGGAATGACGGGCACGGTCAATGTGATCGCCAGCGCGCTCTTCACGCAGATGAACGGCGCCAATGAGCGCCCGAACCCGGTGAGCAGCTCCGCCAATGGGGCCGCGGTCTTCACGCGGAGCGGTGCGAGCATGAACTACGTGGTGACCTACCAGGGTATCGCCAGCAACCCGACCGGCATGCACATCCACGGACCCGCCGGCCCCAACAACAACGCGGGCATTCTGGTTGACCTCATGCGGACGCCGCTGACCGGCACGAGTGGTGTCCTGACGGGATCATTCACGGCGGCGGACATTCGCGGGGTGGGCGGTCAGCCGCCCATCTCCCTCGACTCCCTGTCGTCGTTGCTCCGCAACGGTCAGGGCTACGTGAACGTGCACTCGTCGCAGTTCCCCGCGGGCGAGATTCGCGGGCAACTCGGACCGCCGCCCGCCTGAGGGCGGACGGGGGCGCCGGGGCAGGGCCCGCCGGAAACCGCAGCGCATGACCGTGGCGTCCGCGCGACCCGCAACCCGACCCCCACGCCGGCACCGTGGGATGCCCTGGGTGCGGCAAGCCGGCCACACGCCCTGGTGGTATCTTGCCCCATCCGACCGGATCGAGCGGGCCACGCGTCACCACGCGAGCCGTGGCGCGCACGATCGGGGGCCCCTCGCCAAGGTGGGGCACGTTCCGCGGTGTGCCGCCGTAGGCGTCGGGAGGAGATGGGGACATCATTCCACCCCCGTCACCGCTTTGCCGCCACGATTCAACCCGGTGCTCCCATGACGCTGCCGCACGACCGCGCATCGCTTCTGTTGGACACGTCGGATTCCCCGGTCGGTGGCTGCGCCGGCTGCGGCAGGGTCGACCGTCGGCAGTTCCTGGCGTCAGCCTCGGTCCTGTCGCTGGGCGCCCTGGTCACGGCGTGCGGCGACGGTGTGATTGGCGGACCGGAAACGATTCCCCCGTTCCCGGACGAGCCGTTCATCGTCGACCCGCGGCAGGTCACGGCCCTCCAGACGGTGGGCGGACGCACGGTGGTGCAGCGGGGCCTCTCGGCACCCGTGCTGGTGGAGCGGAGGGCGACCGCGCAGTATCGCGCCTGGTCCCTGAGCTGTCCGCACCGCGGCACCATCGTGACCGTCGAACCGGGCGGCTTCCGCTGTCCCAACCACGGGGCGGTGTTCGACGCGGACGGCGTGTGGCTATCCGGCCAGGGCACGGCCGACCTCGCCGCCGTGGGCGTCCGGCTCAACGCCGACGGCACTCTCCTGGTGGGAGGGGCTCCGCTGCCTCCGGCGCTCACGGTCAGCGCCGCCTCGCTCGCGTTCACGACCACCACCACGGCTGCGGCCGATCCCGCCGCGCAGACGGTGACCATCAGCAACACCGGCGGGGGCGTCCTGACCTCGCTCACGGCCGATGTCGCCTATGCCGCCAACCAGCCCACCGGCTGGCTCACCGTACAGCTCTCGGCTGCGACTGCGCCCGCCACCCTCACGCTGTCCGCGCGCCGAGGCACCCTGCCCGCAGGCACCTACAGCGCCAGCGTCACGCTGAATGCCCCGGGGAACAGTAGCGGTGCGCGATCGGTGGCCGTGGTGCTGGTGGTTCAGAGCGCGGGAAGCCCGGCCAGTCTGGTGCTGTCGGCCGCCACGGTCGCGCTCTCCCTGCCAGTGGGCAGCCAAAGCGATCTGCAGGTCGTCCAGGTCAGTACGGCCGGGGGGGGCGCCCTCACCGGACTCAGCGCCCAGATCGCGTACGGTCCGGGTAGTGCCACTGGCTGGCTGACCGTGGCGCTGAGTGCCACGACGACCCCGGCCGTGGTCACGTTGCGTGGCACGGCCACCGGCCTCGCTGCCGGCACGTACACGGCCCAGGTGACCATTTCCGCGACTGGTGTGTCGTCACGCACCCTGACTGTCAGCCTCACCATCACCCCGCTCGGGCTGGTGGTCACCCTGAGCGCATGGCCGGCGCTGGCCAATGTGGGCGGGGTGGCGGGGAGCGTGGGCACTCTCAACACCACGCCCGTGGCCGTCGTCCGCACGAGTGCCACCAGCTTCTCGGCCTTCTCGATGATCTGTCCGCATGCCGGAACACGCATCAACGTGGTCAACGGCGCCAGTTTCCGGTGCCCCAACCACGGGGCGCTGTTCGACAGCGCGGGCAACAATCTCCCGTCGTCGCCCCAGCGTACGAGCAACCTCACCCGCCTCACGGTTACCTACACACCCGGGGCCTCCACACTGCTCGTATCCTGACGCCGCCAGCCGTTGAACCCGTTCCCCGAACTGGCTACCTTTAGAGGCTGTTTGACCTCAGCCAACTTTCGTAGCCATGCCAACTTACGAATTTCGCGCGCCCGACGGTTCCGTCATCGAGCGGATCTACAAGATCAGCGAAGTCCCTGATGCCGTCACCCTCGAGGACGGCAGCGTGGCCACGCGCATCATCTCGGGTGGTGCCGGGCTGCTGTTCAAGGGATCCGGGTTCTACATCACCGACTACGGCAAGGACGGCAAGAAGGATCAGCGTCCCGCGTCGTCCAGTGAGACCAAGAGCGACACCAAGAGCGAGTCCAAGAGCGACGCCAAGCCGGCGGCGCCCTCGGCCCCCTCGGCGCCCAAGGCCGACTGATCACGGCGGTCGTGCACCGGACCGTGCACGGCGGCCGTGTGCCGTTTTTCTCCTTCTGACCACCACGTGACCCACGCCGACGCCCTGCGCGCCGAACTCGCGCGCGCGGCGCGCACTCTCGGTGCGCCCGACGACGTTTCCCCCATCCTCGAGCGGCCGCGTGATCCGGCGTTCGGCGACTGGGCCACCACCTTGGCCATGACCCTGGCCAAGCCGCTCGGCAAGAAGCCGCGCGACATTGCCGAGGCCCTCATCGCGGCGCTCGATCGGCCACGTGTGGGCATCGTGTCGGCGGAGATTGCCGGCCCGGGGTTCATCAACATCCGTCTCGATCCCGGCTATCAGGCGCGCGGGCTCCTGCAGATCCTGGCGGCGCCGGAGCAGTGGGGCCGCCTCGACATCGGCCACCAGCGGCGGGTGTGCGTGGAATTCGTGTCGGCCAATCCCACCGGGCCGCTCCACGTGGGCCACGGCCGGCAGGCCGCTCTCGGCGACGCCATCAGCACGCTGCTCGAGTGGACGGGCTGGAAGGTCGATCGCGAGTTCTACTACAACGATGCCGGCGCGCAGATCGCCAATCTGGCGAAGAGCACGCAGGCCCGCGTACGGGAGCTCGCCGGACACCCGCTCGCGATTCCCGAGGGCGGGTATCACGGCGCGTACATCGCCGAGATCGCCGAGCGCTACGTGCAGCAGCACCCCGACGACCGTGACGGCAACGACCTCGATGCGCTGCGGCAGTTCGCGGTGGCGGCGCTGCGTCACGAGCAGGACCTCGACCTGCAGGCGTTCGGCGTGAAGTTCGACACGTACTACCTCGAAAGTTCGCTCTACACCGACGGGCGCGTGGAGCAGACCGTCGAGGCGCTCAAGGCCAGCGGCCACACGTTCGAGGAAGACGGCGCGCTGTTCCTGCGCACCACCACCTTCGGGGACGACAAGGACCGCGTGATGAAGAAGAGCGCGGCCAAGGGGGGCGATTACACGTACTTCGTCCCCGACGTGGCGTACCATGTGACCAAGTGGGAGCGTGGGTACACCCGCGCCATCAATGTGCAGGGGGCCGACCATCACAGCACCACCACCCGGGTACGCGCCGGGCTGCAGGCGCTGGGCATTGGCATTCCGCAGGGATACCCCGACTACGTGCTGCACCAGATGGTGACGGTCATGAAGGGCGGCGAGGAGGTGAAGATCTCCAAGCGCGCCGGGTCGTACGTCACCGTGCGCGATCTCATCGACGAGGTGGGACGCGATGCCGTGCGCTACTTCTACCTCATGCGCAAGGGCGACTCCCAGCTCGTGTTCGACGTGGACCTCGCGCGCAGCCAGTCGGAAGAGAACCCGGTGTACTACATCCAGATGGCGCACGCCCGCATGTGCGGCATCTTCCGCGTGGGCGAAATCCAGGCCGCGACCGTCACCGGCGATGGTGTGGATCTGGGCGTGCTCAAGGAGCCGGCCGAGCAGGAGCTCGTGAAGCAGCTGCTCGATTTTCCCGCCATGGTGAAGGGCGCGGCAGACAACCTCGAACCGCACCGCATTGCCGGGTGGCTGCTCGAAACGGCACGCGCCGCGCACACCTGGTACCACAAGCATCATGTCCTCGGTGAGCCCGAGGCCATCACCAACGCGCGGCTCGTGCTGGCGCGCGCCTCGCAGCTCGGCATTGCCGCCGGGCTGCGCATTCTCGGACTGTCGGCGCCGGAGCGCATGTGAGCGTGGCTGCAACCAGCATCAAGAACCCCGTACTCGTGGTGGGGTCGGTGGCCCTCGATTCGGTCGAGACCCCGTTCGGCAAGGCGGACGAGGTGCTTGGTGGGTCCGGCACGTACTTCTCGTCGTCGGCGTCGCACTTCACGCCGGTGCAGCTCGTGGGGGTCGTGGGTGACGACTACCCCGTGGCCAAGCTCGACCCGCTGGCCGCGCGTGGCGTGGATCTCGCGGGTCTCGAGAAGGCCGCCGGTACCAGCTTCCGCTGGCGGGGCCGGTATCGGCACGATCTCAATGCGGCCGAAACGCTGGAAACGCATCTGGGGGTGTTCTCGCACTTCCGCCCCAAGATCCCCGATCAGTTCAAGCGCTCGCCGTTCGTCTTCCTCGCCAACATCGATCCGCGCCTGCAGTTGCAGGTGCTCGAGCAGGTGGAGAAGCCGCGCCTGGTGGCCTGCGACACCATGAACTTCTGGATCGAATCCCGCCGCCCCGAGCTCGTGGAGCTGCTTGGCCACGTGGATCTCATCACCCTCAACGACGCCGAGGCGCGCCAGCTCACGGAGCACACCAATCTCGTGCAGGCCGCGCGCTGGATCATGGACAAGGGCCCCACGCACGTGCTCATCAAAAAGGGCGAGCACGGGGCCTTCATGTTCACGCGTGAGAGCATCTTCTTCGCGCCCGCGTACCCGCTGGAGAGCGTGTTCGATCCCACGGGCGCCGGCGACTCGTTTGCCGGAGGCTTCATCGGCTATCTCGCCGCCACCGGAGACCTGAGCGACCAGAACATGCGGCGCGCTGTCGTGGTGGGCTCCGCCATGGGGTCCTTCGCCGTCGAGAAGTTCTCGAATGCGCGCCTGCTCGAGATCACGCGCGCCGACATCGACGCGCGCGTGCAGGAGTTCCGTCAGCTGGTGGCCTTCGACACGGAGCTTGGCGCATGAGCCAGGCACCGAGGCATATGCCGCTCGACTACCGCAGTGCCGGCGTCGACATCGAGGCCGCGGACGATGCCAAGCATCGCCTGGCCACCCTGGTGCAGAGCACCATGACCGCCGGGGCGCGCGGCGCGTTTGGCGGCTTCGGTGGCATGTTCCGGGTGCCCGAGGGGTACAAGGCGCCGCTGCTCGTGGCCAGCGCCGATGGCGTGGGCACCAAGATCAAGATCGCCATCGAAGCCGGTCGCCACGATACCATTGGGCACTGTCTGGTGAACCATTGCACCAACGACATTCTCGTGCAGGGGGCGGTGCCGCTCTACTTCCTCGACTACGTGGCCTTCGGCAAGCTCGAGCCGCCCGTGGTGGAAGGGGTCGTGGCTGGCGTCGCCGCGGGGTGCCGCGAGAACGCCTGTGCGCTCATCGGCGGGGAGACGGCCGAGATGCCCGGGGTGTACACGCCCCCCGATTACGACCTGGCCGGCTTCATTACCGGCATCGTGGAAGAGGAGGCGGTGCTGGGGAGCGCCCGCGTGCAGCAGGGCGATGTGCTGGTGGCGCTCGGCGGCAACGGGCTGCACACCAACGGCTATTCGCTGGCGCGTCGCATCATCAGCGAGCGCCTGCAGCTGGGCGTGCACGACGTCTTCCCCGACGCGAACGGCGCCACGGTCGCCGACGTGATGCTCAAGGTGCACCGCTCGTACCTGCAGTGCCTCCGGCCCGTGCTCGGGCACATCCACGCCATGGCGCACATCACCGGTGGTGGCCTGCCGGGCAATCTCAACCGGGCCCTCCCCGAAACACTCGATGCCGACGTGGATACGTCCACGTGGACCGTCCCCAGCGAGTTCCGGGTACTCGCAGAGGCGGGGCAGGTGGCCTCGCTCGAGATGTTCCGGGCCTTCAACATGGGGGTGGGCATGGTCGTCATCACCGCCGCCGACAACGTGTCGCACATTACGTCGCGTGCCGCGGCGTGTGGCATGGCGGCCTGGGAACTGGGTGCCGTCGTGCCCGGCACCGGCCGCGTACGGCTCGATGGGCAGGTCACCTGATGCGGGGCGCGCGCAGGGCTGCGGTGGCCGCGCTGGTGCTGGTGTCGGCAACGCCCGCAGGCGTGCGTGAACTCGGGGCGCAGACCACCGCCGGTACCTGCGCCACAGCCAATATCGGCGGATTCAGCGGGGAGGACGCGTGCGTCAAGGCGCGCGACATCTTCGCCTTCGTCATGCCGCAGGTCGGGGTGGCGTTGTCCGGCGGCAACCCCGTGCTTGGGGAGGGCGGCACCCTTGGTGGATGGGGGAAGCGCGCGCTTTCCCTGCGCGTCACGGCCGTCGATGGTCGCGTGCCGGCCAACGCGGTGCCCATCCGCCTCACAGGGGCGGCACGTTCCAACCTCGGGGCGAGTCGGGTACCGGTGCCGGTACCTTCGGTCGATGCGGCGATTGGTCTCTTCGCCGGCCTCCCCGCCGGTCTCACCAACATTGGCGGGGTGGACGTGCTGCTCGGCGCCACCTATCTGCCCGACGTGACCGAGAACGGCTTCTCGGTGGCCCCGCAGACGTCCAGCGTGGCCTTGTCGTATGGCATACGCGTTGGCGCCCTGCAGGAGTCGTGGCTCGTGCCGGGGGTGAGCGTCAGCTACATGCGACGCCGGTTGCCCACCACCGCGTTGGGATACACGGCGGGCAACGACTCCATCAGCGTGCGCAATCTCGCGGCAACGTCGAACAGCCTGCGGGTGGTCGCCAGCAAACGCGTGGCGATCTTCGGATTTGCCGCCGGTGTGGGGCGTGACCAGATCGAAAACACCGCGGGCGTGGAGGCGGTGGTGAACGAAACGGTGCTCAATCAGCAAACACGCGCGTTGGTCTCCCTTTTCGGGCTGCGCAACGCGGTCACGCGCAACAGCGCCTTCGCGAATGTGTCGCTGGGGCTCGGGCTGGCGCGGCTGGTGGCCGAATTTGGCTGGTCCGGTGCCGGCAACGCCGATCCGACTACCAACACCTTCGGCGGCCGCGCCGCCAACGAAGGCTATCGTTTCGGGTCGCTTGGGCTCACGGTCCGGTTCTGATATCGGGCCGGCCGCCGGCCAGAAAGCGCACGTGCCGGGAGCCATACCCGACGACGTGCGCTTCATGCGTCGGGCCCTCGAACTCGCCCAGCGCGGAGCGGGGCAAGTGTGGCCCAATCCCAAGGTGGGCTGCGTGCTCGTGCAGGACGGCGAGATCGTGGGTGAGGGGTGGCATCAGGAGTACGGCGGGCCGCACGCTGAAGTGCACGCGCTGGCCGCCGCCGGCGTACGGGCCCGCGGCGCGACGGCCTACGTGACCCTCGAGCCGTGCAACCACCATGGCAAGACGGGTCCCTGCACGGAGGCGCTGCTCGCCGCCGGTGTGGCCCGCGTGGTCTGCGCCACCCGCGACCCCAATGCCGCGGCGGCCGGTGGGCTCGAGCGTCTCGCCGCCGACGGCGTCCGTGTCGAATCGGGAGTGTGCGAGGCCGACGCACGGGTGCAGAACGCCCCGTTCCTGCATGTGGCGCGCGGAGGCCCGCTGCCCTTCGTGACCCTCAAGCTGGCGGTGTCCGTCGATGGCGCCATCGCGGGCCCTTCCCGCAAGCGGGCCTGGCTCACCGGGCCGGAAAGCCAGGCCGCGGTGCACGCTCTGCGCGCCGAGGCCGACGCCGTGGCGGTGGGCATTGGCACGGCGGTCGCTGACGATCCCGATCTGACCGTGCGCGTCGGGCCGGCACCGCGGGTCATGCCCGCTCGGGTGGTATTCGATCGAACTGCCCGACTGCCTCTCGACAGCCGCCTCGTGCGCACGGCCCGGGAGGTACCGGTGTACGCCATCACGGCCCCGGGCGCCGCCCCGTTGGACCGGCTACGCGCCCTGGAGGCCGCCGGCGTGATCCTGCATGACGCCACGAATCTCACCGCCGCCCTGTGCCGTCTGCGAAAGCCCAACGGTATCTCGCACCTTTTCGTGGAGGGGGGCGCCACCCTCGCTTCTGCCCTGTTGGCCGCCGGTCTCGTCCATCACCTGATTATCTTTCAGGCTCCGGTCATTCTGGGGGCGGGGGCCATGCCGGCCTTCGCCGCACTGCCAGGGCGCGAGGCCAACGAGGCCCCGCGCCTCACCGTGCTCGAGCGCCGTGTGTACGGCGCCGACCTGATGACCCGTTACGCTGTTTCCGGAGACTGAGGACAGGATGTTCACGGGGCTCGTGGACGACGTGGGGCTCATTGAGCACGTCGCCGATACGCCGGCCGGGCGCGAATTGCGCATCGCAAGCCGCTACACCGACCTCACCGACGGCGAGAGTATCGCCGTGAACGGCGCCTGTCTCACCGTCCGCGAGCATGGGGTCACATCGCCCGGACACGGCTGGTTCACCGTTGCCGCGGTGGTCACGACCATCGACCGCACCACCATTGGCGGCTGGTGTGCCGGTGACCGCGTCAACCTCGAGCGCGCCATGGCGCTCGGCGATCGGCTGGGCGGGCACCTGGTGCTCGGCCACGTCGACGGGCTCGGGCGGGTGCTCGCCACCCGGGACGCCGGCGATGCCTGGCTCGTCGATCTGGAATTGCCCCCGTCCATGCAGCGGCTCATGGTCGACAAGGGGTCAGTGACGGTGAACGGCGTGAGCCTCACCGTGAACGAACTGCTCCCCACCGGGGTGCAGCTGTCCATTATCGAATACACGCGCCGCCACACCACCCTCGGCACGCTGGTGCCGGGCATGGCGGCGCATGTGGAAGCCGATGTGCTGGCCAAGCACGTCGAACGTCTGTTGTCGCCGTGGCTGCGCTCCCCTGGTGCCCACACGCTGGCGACCGCTCTCACGGAGTTGCAGTCATGATGCAGGATACGGAAACAGCGAACACCGACCACGCCGAGCCGGTGTTCGGGACGGTCGAACAGGCCCTGGCCGACATTGCTGCCGGCAAGTTCGTGGTCGTGGCCGACGACGAGGATCGCGAAAACGAGGGAGATCTCGTCTGCGCGGCCCAGCTGGTCACGCCGGAGATGGTGAACTTCATGCTCGAAGCCAAGGGCATGATCTGTCTCGCCATGACCAATGAGTGGGCCGACCGCCTTGGCCTCGAGATGCAGGTGGATCACAACACCGAGGCCATGAGCACCGCCTTCACCGTCAGCATCGACGCCGCGGCGAAGTACGGCGTGAGCACCGGCATCAGCGCCAGTGACCGGGCAACCACCATCCGGGTGGCGGTGGACCCCAGTGCCACCCGTGCCGACCTGCGCGTGCCGGGACACATTCATCCGCTGCGTGCGCGCAACGGCGGTGTGCTGCAGCGCGTGGGGCACACCGAGGCCGCCGTGGATATCGCCCGGCTGGCCGGGCTGCGTCCCGCTGGCGTCATTTGCGAGATCCTGAACAAGGACGGCACCACCGCGCGTCGCCCGCAGCTCGAGGTGTACGCCAGGGAGCACGGCCTCACGTTCATCACCATCGCCCAGCTGGTGGCGTATCGGCTCCGCCACGAACGGCTCGTGCATCGCATGGCCGATGCCCGTCTCCCCACCGACTACGGGGATTGGCGCATCGTGGGCTATCGCAACGACGTCGACAACCGGGAGCACATCGCCATTGCCTACGGTGACGTCACCCACGGGGAGGACATCCTCGTGCGCATGCACAGCAAGTGCCTCACCGGCGACGTGTTCCACTCGCGGCGCTGCGATTGCGGCTGGCAGCTGGAAACAGCCATGCAGATGATCCAGACCGAAGGGCGCGGGGTCATCGTGTATCTCGACCAGGAAGGCCGAGGCATTGGCTTGCTCAACAAGCTCAAGGCGTACGAGTTGCAGGACACCGGCGCCGATACGGTCGAGGCCAACGAGCGCCTCGGCTTCGCGCCCGACCTGCGCAACTACGGCATTGGCGCACAGATCCTGCTGGATCTTGGCGTGCGCTCCATCCGCATCCTCACCAACAATCCGCGCAAGCTCGTCGGGCTCGATGGCTATGGCCTCGTGCTGAAGGACCGGGTGCGCATCGAGGCCCCGTCCACGAGTGAGAACGCTTCCTATCTTGAAACCAAGCGAACCAAGCTTGGACACCTCTTCGCCGTCTGAGATCACCGTGGCTGAATTCACCGGAGAGCCGCGCGGCGAAGGACGGCGCATCGTGGTCGTTGCCAGTCGCTTCAACGAAAGCATCACGGTACCCCTTGCCGAGGGGGCCGTGAGCACTCTTGCCGCACGTGGCGTCGCCTTCGACGATATCGACGTGCTCTGGGTGCCGGGGGCGTGGGAGCTGCCCACGGCCGTACGGCGCGCACTCGCCACCGGAAAGTACGATGCGGCCGTGGTCGTTGGCGCCGTGGTGCGCGGCGACACCCCGCACTTCGACTTCGTGGCGGGGGAAGCGTCGCGCGGCCTCATGGACGCATCTCGCGACTTCGAGGTGCCGGTCACCCTCGGACTGCTCACCACCGACACCATGGCACAGGCCGAGGCCCGGGCCGGTGGCGCCCATGGCAACAAGGGGGAAGATGCGGCGCTGGCCGCACTCGAAGTGCTCGACCTGTTCGACCGGGCGTTCCCCGACGAGTCGTTCGGTGAGGAGGACGCATGAGCACGCTCCGCGACGATGAGTTCTGGGATGGACCAACGCAGGAACCGTTGCTCCCCGCGAAGGGGCGGCGCGCTCGCGGAAAGGCCACCAGCAAGACCGAACGGGTGGAGACCCGGGGACGGGCGCGGGCGCTGCAGGCGCTGTACGCGGCCGACCTGCGCGACCAGACGCAACTGCGGCGCATCGCCACGACGGTCTTCGATGACCTCGCCGTGGCCCCCGACGAACGCGCGTTTGCCTCGCGCCTGGTGGCCACGGTGGCCGACCGCGGCGAGCAACTCGACGTCGCCCTCGGTGAGGTCACCAACAACTGGCGGCTGGAACGGTTGGGCGCCATCGAACGGGCGGTGTTGCGGCTCGCCGCCGCCGAGCTGGCGCGCGATGAGGCGCCGGTGAAGGTCGTGCTGCAGGAAGCGGTGCATCTGGCGGAACGCTATGGCACCGAACGCAGCGCCCGCTTCGTGAACGGCGTGCTCGACGCGTACGCGCGCAAGCTCGGCAAGCTGTGAGCGCTGGCAGCAACCCCGGTGGGTCGGAACGCCTGCGCATTGCCGTCGTGAACTGGCAGTGTCGCGACAATCCGCTCGCTGGTGGGGCGGAGATTCATCTGCACGAGATCTTCGGACGGCTGGCCGAGTGGGGCCATGAGGTGGTGTTGCTCTGCGGTGGCTGGCCCGGTTGTCCGCCACGCGCCACGCTTGATGGCATCGAGGTGCACCGCGTGGGAACGCGACAGACGTTCCCCTTTCTGGCGCGGCGGCACTGGCATACGCACCTCGCCGACCGCGGCTTCGATGTCCTGGTGGAAGACATCAACAAGGTGCCGCTGTTTACCCCCACCTGGCGGGTTCCGCGGCTGGTCGCCCTCGTGCCGCATCTCTTTGGTGGCACCGCCTTCCAGGAACTGTCGGCGCCGTTGGCGACCGCCGTCTGGCTCTCCGAGAAGCCGCTCCCGTGGTTCTACCGGGGACGCGATTTCGAGGCCATCAGCCAGAGCACCAAGGATGACCTCGTGCAGCGCGGTATCGCCGCCGAGCGCATTCGCGTCATTTTTCCGGGGATCGATAGCGTCCATTACACGCCCGATCCCTCCTGTCGAGCGGCTCAGCCCGTATTTGCGTATCTGGGTCGCCTGAAGAAGTATAAGGGCGTAGATCTCGTGTTGCGGGCCTTCGCCGCGTGTGGCGTGCCCGATGCCACCCTCGAAGTGGCTGGCGCCGGCGAATTCCGCCCGGAACTCGAGCGCATGGCGGGGACCTTGGGCGTGGCGTCACGGGTACGGTTTCTTGGCCGGATTGACGAGACTGAGAAGTGTGCCCTGCTGCGACGGGCGTGGGCCACCGTTTTCGCTTCACCAAAGGAGGGATGGGGAATCACGAACCTGGAAGCGGCTGCGAGCGGCACCCCGGTGATTGCGTCGAACTCCCCGGGCATCCGCGAGTCCGTGAAGCACGACGAGACCGGATTTCTCGTGCCCCACGGCGACGTGACCGCGATGGCTGCCTGCATGCGGCGCCTCAGCGGCGAGCGGACGCTCGTCGAACGCCTGGGGGCCAATGCACGACGCTTCGCCGAGGGGTTCACCTGGGCGAACGCCGCGAAGGAGACCGAAGCCCACCTCCGCGAGGTGGTGGGAAGGGAGGAAGGTCGCTGATGGAGATCATCCTGCACGCGCACCATGCCGAAGTGTCCGAGACACTTCGCACCCAGGCCGAAACGGCCATCCGCCGCATTGCGACGCGACTGCACAATGTCGCCAACGCCATCGTGCGATTCGTGGGCGATGGGCCCACGCGTCGCGTCGAAATCGTGCTCCGCGGATCCCGACATCGAGAACTCTTCGCCGTCGCCGATGCGCATGCCTTTGCACCGGCACTCTCCACCGCCGTCCATCGACTCGAGAGCCAGGTGGCCCGCGTCCGGCGCTCGCGCCGCGTGCCCCGCGACGGGGATCGTACCGGGTGACACGACGCCTGACCGTCGGCACGCTCTACGAGCGCATGAAGGATGTGCTCGAACTGGAGCTGCTCGGCCCGGCCACCGGTCTCGATCGTGAGATCACGAGCCCCGAGGCGTCCAGCCCGGGGCTCGTCCTCGCCGGATACATCAACCGGTTTCCGTACCAGCGCATCCAGGTGCTCGGCGAAACCGAGATCACCTACCTGCAGTCGATCGACGCCGCCCAGCGCGCCGTCAATCTCGAACAGTTCTTCGGGTTCCCCATCCCGTGCGCCTTCATCACGAAGGCCCTCGAGCCGCCCGAGCCGCTCATGCGGCTGGCCGACGAGGCCGGTGTGACGATGCTGCGCTCGCGCCTCAAGACGGCCGAGTTCTATCGGCTCATCAAGCCGTTCCTCGCCGACCAGTTCGCGCCCACCACCACCATGCACGGGTCACTCGCCGACGTGTACGGCGTGGGGCTCTTCTTCACCGGCAAGAGTGGCATCGGCAAGTCGGAGTGCGTGCTCGATCTCGTCGAACGGGGCCACCGGCTCGTGGCCGACGACCTCGTGTTCGTCTCGCGCCGAGGCAACGACGTGCTCATCGGCAAGGGACACGAGCTGCAGCGGCACTTCATGGAAATCCGCGGCGTGGGGCTGCTCGACATTCCCGCCATCTTCGGCATTCACGCCGTTCGCCAGCAGAAGCGCCTCGAGGTCGTCGTCGTCCTCGAGGAATGGGACGCCGACGCCCAGGTGGATCGCACCGGGCTCGACGTGCAGACGATCGACATCCTCGGCGTGGAGATCCCCAAGATCACCGTGCACCTCAACCCGGGGAAGAACATCACGGTGATTGCCGAGGTGATCGCCATGAACCATCTCCTGCGCTATTATCGCGGATACGACACCGCGACCGCCTTCAACGAACGCCTCATCGGCCAGATGCGCCGACAGTCGGACGTGCAGCGATACTTGCAGGAGGATGACGAGTAGTGACGGATACGCAGCGGACCGTCCCCGTGCGGGGGGTGGTGGCCGGGCATGGCACCTTTGCCAGCGGCATCATCTCGGCGGTCGATCAGATCACCGGGCGCGGCGGACAGTTCTTGGCGATCTCCAACACTGGCCTCTGCCTCGATGACATTCAGGGCGCGCTGGCGCGTGCCCTGGACGAGACGGGGGCGCGCGTGATCTTCACCGACCTGCCGGCCGGCAGCTGCACCATGGCCGTGCGCCGCATGATTCGCGAGCGCCCCGGAGTGCTGCTGGTCACCGGCATCAACCTCTCGCTGCTCCTCGATTTCGCCATGCAGGATGAGGCCGATCCGCTCCAGGCGGTGCAGGGGGCGCTCGATCGCGGGCGCGCGTCCATGACCGCGCACGGCGTACCAGTGCACGGCGCCTGACGGCGCCCCCGTTTTCCCCATCGCATGCCCATCGCGCTTTATCGTATCGACGATCGTCTCATCCACGGCCAGGTGGTCGTGGGGTGGGGACAACCGCTGGAACTGCGCTTCATCGTGCTCGTGGACGACGATGTGGCGGCGAGCGAGTGGGAGCAGGAGCTCTACCGCATGGGCGTTCCACCGGAAATGCAGGTCTTCTTTCACGGCGTCGATGAGGCGGCGGCGCAGCTCGCCACCTATGCCCAACGGAGCGAGCCCGGCGTGCTGCTGGTGGGCGATATCGGCACCATGGAGCGTCTGGTCGCCGCGGCGCGTGGCGCCATCCGGGCAGTGAACGTGGGGGGCGTGCATCACTCGCCCGGTCGCACCGGACGGCTGCGCTATGTTTTTCTTACCGCGGCCGAGGAGCAGGGACTGCGGGCCATCGAGGCGCAGGGCGTCGACGTCACCGCCCAGGATGTACCGTCGGCTCGCCCCGTGCCACTCGCCGAGTTGCTGACCTCCACCGCCGGCGCCTGATGGAGTGGTTCGCCGTCCTGATCGATGTCATCCCACTCGCCCTGCTGGCCGCCGTGGTGGGACTCGACGTGGTCAGCTTTCCGCAGGCGATGATCTCCCGGCCCATTGTGGGGGCCACGCTGGGCGGCGCGTTTCTGGGGGCGCCCGAGGCGGGACTCGTGTGCGGCACGGCGCTCGAGTGCCTGGCACTCGAGTCGCTTCCGGTCGGCGCCTCGCGGTACCCCGAATGGGGCACGGCCTCGGTGGTGGCCGGTGCCGTGGCCTCGGTGGGCGCCACGCGTTCCTCCTTCCCCGACGTGGGCGCCTTCGCGGTGGCCGTGCTCGTGGGCATCGTGGCCGGCTGGGTAGGCGGCTGGAGCATGGTGAAGCAGCGCCAGCTCATTGCCGCATTCGCCCGGCCCCGTCTCGATCAGCTGGCCAGCGGGTCCCGCAAGACCGTGGTGGGGCTGCAGGTCTTCGGCATGACCGTCGATCTCGCCCGTGGGGCCCTGCTGGGGGCGCTCATGTTCCTCGCCGCGCGGCCACTGGCCGTGCTGGTGAACGCCCGCTGGACGGTCGGTGAGGACGTGTCCCGCGCCATCGTGGTCACCGCCGTGGCTGCGGTGGCCGCGGCCGCGGTATGGAAGGACTTCCACGCCATTTCCGGCACTCGGCGTCTCTTCGTGGCCTCGCTGGCGGTGGGCACGCTCCTGGTGGTGGCCCGTGCCTGAGACAGGACTCGACAACCCCGCGCTGCGTACCGACACGGTGAGCATGCCCGTCCCTGCCACGCAGCCGCTCGCGGAGTTGCCGGCATCGCTCCGGGCCTCCATGCTGCTGCGCTGCCTGGCCATCCAGGGGTCGTGGAACTACGAAATCCTCGTGGGGAACGGCATGGGATTCTGCGTGGAGCCGGCGCTGCGCCGGCTGCCCGGCGGGATCGACGGGCGGCCCTACCGCGAGGCGCTCGCTCGCCAAGCCGTGTACTTCAACGCGCATCCGTACCTCGCCTCCCTGGCCGTGGGCGCACTGGCGCGTGCCGAACTCGAGCAGGTACCGCCCGCCCGCATCGAACGTTTCCGTACCGCGCTGTGCGGCCCGCTGGGCAGCCTCGGTGACCGCCTCGTGTGGGCGGCATGGCTGCCCGCCTGTTCCCTCGTGGCGCTCCTGCTCTTCGGGTTCGGTTGGTCCCCGCCGGCCGTCATCCTCGGTTTCCTTGTGCTGTACAACGTCGGGCACCTGGGACTACGTGATTGGGGGCTGCGTGCAGGCTGGAAACACGGCCTGCGCGTGGCTACCGCCATGGGGCACCCGGTGCTCCAGCACGGACCACGCTACATTGGACGGGTATCCGCAGTGCTCGGCGGTATGGCGCTGCCCCTGGCGGTGCATCGGGCCATCGGTGGTCAGGAACCACTGTCGCCCATTCCAATGGGGGTGGCGGTGGCCACTCCCGTGCTGGCCGTACTCCTCGTGCGACTGCAGGGCCGTGCCGAGGGGTGGCGCGTTGTCCTGCTCCTGCTCGCGGCCTTCGTCCTTTACTCGGTGGTCCGTTGATGGCTGAACGATCTGTCCAAATCGTGAACAAGCATGGGTTGCACGCGCGCCCCGCGGCCGAAATGGTGAAGGCGGCCTCGAAGTTCAAGTGCGACATCACCATTTCGCGTGATGACCTCGAGGTGAACGGCAAGAGTATCATGGGGGTCATGATGCTGGCCGCCGAGTATGGTGCCACCATTACGCTCAAGGCGACCGGCCCCGACGCCGACGACGCCCTCGACGCCCTGTCGGCGCTGGTCGCCGCCCGGTTCGGAGAGAGCTGAATGCTCTCGGTCCTCCGCGGCATCCCCGCGTCGCCGGGGATCGTCGTGGGTCCGGTGCACCTGCTGCGCTGGGAGGTCCCGGAGGTTCGTCATCGGGTCATCGAGGACGGCGATATCGACCAGGAGATCGCCCGCTTCCACGCGGCCGTCGAGCGGGCGCGTGAGCGCCTGCGTCACCTGCGCGCCCGCACCGAAGCCCAGGCGGGGCCGGAGGAGGCCGCCATCTTCGATGTGCAACTCTCCATTCTCGACGATGGGGAGCTGATCAGGAGCACGATCGCGCTCATCCGTCAGAATCTCGGCGCGGAGAAGGCGTTCGATATCGTCCTCCTCGAATGGCGGCAGCATTTCGCGCGCTCGAGCGCGCCCATGCTGCGCGAGAAGGTGGGCGACTTGACCGACGTGCACATCCGGGTGCTGTCGCTGCTGCTCGATCTGCCCGACCACGACCCGGTCGATGTGCCGCGCGGCAGCAACACCATCCTCGTCACGCACGACCTCACGCCATCCCTCACGATGCAGCTCGATCGGGAGTGCATCGTGGCCATTGCCACCGAGGCCGGTACCGCCACCGCGCACGTGGCCATCCTCGCGCGGTCGCTCGGCCTGCCCGCCGTGGTCGGGTTGCGACAGGCGCTGTCCGTCCTCCAGGGCGGTGAGGTGGCCATCCTCGATGGCACGGAGGGGACGCTGGTCATCGCCCCCACCGACCATGAAGTGGAGGAGGCGCGGCAGCGCGTGGCCGAAGAGGAGGGGCGCGCCGACGTCCTGCGCGAACTCGCCATGAGCGAGCCGGTCACGCGTGACGGCGTGCGCCTCGTCGTGCGCGCCAATGTCGATATCCCCGAGGAGGCCGAGGCCGGAGCCGACAGCGGTGCCGAGGGGGTGGGACTCATGCGCACCGAGTTCCTGGTGGTGGGGCGTGCCAGCATGCCCGACGAGGAGGAACAGTACCGCGCCTACCGGAAGGTCGTGCTCGCGTTCGGCGGAGGCACCACCGTCATTCGCACCTACGACGTGGGCGGCGACAAGTTGCCGGTGGGTGGCTTTCCGCATGAGGCCAATCCGTTTCTTGGCTGGCGCGCCATCCGGATGTGCCTCGACGAGAGTGAGCTGTTCAAGGTGCAGCTGCGGGCACTCCTGCGAGCCGCCGTGCACGGCGACCTGCGCATCATGCTGCCGCTGGTCGTCACCGTGGACGAAGTGCGGGAAACACGGCAGCTCATCAGCGAATGCGTCGAGGAGCTGGCGGCGCGCCGCGTCCCGTTTCGCGATGATGTGCCGCTGGGGGTAATGATCGAGACGCCGGCCGCCGCCGTGGCCTGCGACACCCTGGTCCGCGACGTGGACTTCTTCAGCATCGGGTCGAATGACCTGGTGCAGTACATGCTCGCCGTCGACCGGGGGAACGCCAACCTGGCGCCCCGCTACACGCCCTTTCACCCGGCGGTGCTGCGCCTCATGGCGCAGGTCCAGGCTACCGGGGCGGCTCATGGCATCGACGTCTGTGTGTGTGGGGAGATGGCGTCACAGCCGCTCGCCGTCTTTGCCCTGCTGGGGCTCGGGCTGCGTCAACTCAGCGTCGCCCCGCGGGCCGTGGCCGACGTGAAACGCATCATTCGTGGCGTACGCGCCGACGTTGCCGCCGACGCGGCCATGGCGGCGATGGCCTGCAGCACCGCCCGCGAGGCCGAGGTGCTGCTGCGACGCCGTCTCCGCGCCGAATTGGGCTGAACAGGGCGCCGCCACAGCGGGTCGGCGGCGGGGCGGGGGGCGTCCAGTTGTCCCGGCTGCTTCGCCGGACTAGTGTACGCTGACTGTTTTTCTCCCTCAATCAACGCGAGCGCTGCGCACCGTGGCCGATCGTCATCTCTTCACTTCGGAATCCGTCACCGAGGGGCACCCGGACAAGATCGCCGACCAGATCTCCGACGCCGTGCTCGATGCCATCCTGCGGGAGGACGCGGCGGCGCGTGTGGCCTGCGAGACGCTGGTGACCACGGGACTCGCCGTCATCGCCGGCGAGATCACCACGTCGGCGTATGTGCATCTTCCCGATATCGTGCGACAGACGATCGAGGGAATCGGCTACACCGACGCCAACTTCGGCTTCGATGCCAAGACCTGCGCCGTCATGAGCACCATTGACCGCCAGTCCCCCGACATCGCGCAGGGGGTGGACACCGGCGGCGCCGGGGATCAGGGCATGATGTTCGGCTTTGCCACCGACGAAACGCCCGAGCTCATGCCCATGCCCATCCAGCTGGCGCACGCGCTCACGCACCAGCTGGCCGTGCTGCGCAAGGACGGCACCTATCCCTGGTTGCGCCCCGATGGCAAGGCCCAGGTGAGCGTGGTGTACGAGGACGACCGCCCCGTGGCGGTGGACACCGTCGTCATCTCCACGCAGCACGACGAGAAGATCTCCAACACCAAACTGCGTCGGGCCATCCTCGACGACGTCATCCACGCGGTCATCCCGGAAGAGTTCATTGGCCGCCGCATGAAGACACACATCAACCCCACGGGACGCTTCGTCATTGGCGGCCCCCAGGGTGATGCCGGACTCACGGGGCGCAAGATCATCGTCGACACCTATGGTGGCATGGGCCGACATGGTGGCGGCGCGTTCAGCGGCAAGGATCCGTCCAAGGTGGACCGCTCGGCGTGCTATGCCGCGCGCTGGGTGGCCAAGAACATCGTAGCCGCAAAGCTCGCGCGTCGCTGCGAAGTGCAGGTGGCCTACGCCATCGGCGTGGCCGAGCCGGTGTCGGTGTACGTACAGACCTTCGGAACCGGTGCCGTGTCCGACCGGGCCATCGAGGCGGCGGTGAACGAGGTGTTCGACCTCACCCCGCGCGGCATCTCCAAGGCGCTCGATCTCCGCAAGCCCATCTATCAGGCGACCGCGGCCTACGGGCACTTTGGCCGCACCCCGGAAACCCACGGACGCGGCGCCTCGGCGCGCACCACGTTCACGTGGGAGCGGACCGACCGCGTGGCCGCCCTGCGCAAGGCCGTCAAGTAAGGGAACCATGTGGGGCCAACCGACCGCCGGCGTGGCGCTGCATCGTCCGTGCAGCATGGCCCACCGGCGGTCGGTTTGGTGTATATGAACCCGAGTCTTCACGATTCGGGAGGCATATCCGATCGTCGCCCCCACCCGGAGGAAACACATGGTGGAACTCTCGGTATCCCGCCTCGGCCTCGACAGTGCGACGAACTCGTACGTGGTCATCCTGCGCGAGAAGGCCGGAACCCGCGTGCTGCCCATCTGGATCGGCAAGCCCGAGGCCGAGTCCATTCTCATGCAGATGAACCAGCTCAAGCGTGAGCGGCCACTGACGCACGACCTGTGCAAGTCACTCATCACCGCCCTTGGCGGAGCGCTGCGTCGCGTCACCATTGCGCGCGTGGAGAAGAACACCTACTTCGCCGAGCTGCTTCTCGATGGGGCCAATGGCCTCGTGACGCTCGACGCCCGACCGTCCGACAGCATTGCCATTGCCCTGCGGCTGGCGTCTCCCATCTTTGCCCCCGAGGCACTGCTTACCGCGATGGACCTGGAAGACGAAGAAGGCAGTGACCGTGCGCTCGCCGCCGATTCGACCTCGGGGCAGGAACTGACCCCCGAACAGCTGCAGGCCTATCTCGAGACCCTTCGCCCGGAAGACTTCGGTAAGTTCAATCCGTGAGTCCACGCCCCTCTCTCTCCCCCTCCATGCATCGCGCCCGTTGGTTCGAGTTCATTCGGCGGCCGCTGGCCCTCCTGGCCGGTGCCACGCTCCTGGTCGCCGCCGACGCCAGCGCCCAGAGCGCCGCCGCCACGTCAGCAGGTGGCGCGGGGAGCCCAGCCCGCACTGTGGATGGTCGGGTGCGCATCCCGGTGTCGAGGGGTGGCGACTCCACGGGCATGGGGGCCGCGGCCAACGTGTGGGTCACGCTGCATCGCGTGGGAAAGGATTCGGCCGGGCCAATAGACTCGGTGCGCAGCGATGCCGGCGGACGGTACCGGTTTCGCTACACGCCGTTCGGTGCCGGTGAGGCGGTGTACTTCGCATCCACCACCTACAGCGGGATTGCGTACTTCACGGCCCCGCTGCGCGTGGCGGCGGCCAGCGGCGCCGATACGGAAATCACCGTGTTCGACACCACGTCCCGGACCTTTCCCCTGTCGGTGAAGGGACGGCACTTCATTGTCAGCAAGGCCGACAGCAACGAGATGCGTACGGTCGTGGAGGTATTCGAACTGTCGAACGACAGCGTGCGTACGCTCGTGGCCAGCGAAGCCACGGGGGCGGCGCCCACATGGAGCGTGGCGATCCCTGCAGCCGCGGTCGATGTGCGTGCCAATGAAGGCGAGATATCACCCGACGCCTTCGCGGCCCAGAACGGGCGCGTGTCGGTGTTTGCGCCTATCGCCCCCGGGGTCAAGCAGGTGGCGTTTTCGTACAAGCTGCCCGCCAGCAGCTTCCCGCTGCGCGTCCGCTCCGAGTCACCCGTGGTGGTGTTCGAGGTGCTCGTGGAGGAACCCCAGTCGTTCGTGCGGGGGCAGGGCTTCACGGCGGTCGATCCGGTCGCGCTCGAAGGACGCAACTTCCGCCGCTTCCTCGCCCAGGATCTCAAGGCCGATGCGGAGCTCGTGGTGGAGGTCCCCGCCGGCGCGACCCCCGGGCGCAATCTCTATATCGCCGGGCTGCTCGTCGCGGTGGGATTGCTCATGATGCTGGCGCTCACGCGCAGCATGCAGCGCGCGGCGGCGAAGCGCGGTGTCGTAGCGCCCTCCCTGCGCCCCGCGGAGCCCACCGTGCCGCTTGCTGATCGGTTGGCGCAGGAAATCGCGGCACTCGATGCCATCTACGCGCGGCAGGAATCACCAAGTGACGCGGTCACCGCCGCCTACGAAGCTCGGCGTGCCGAGCTCAAGGCGGCGCTGGCGCAGGCGCTTGCCGAAGCGCCGGCTGGACGGTAGGTTCGGACTGTCACGCACAGGGCGTGACGCACAACTGATTTCGAGCGCGGGACACGGAAGCCGGTGCAACACCGGCGCGGCCCCGCCACTGTAACGGGCTCTGCATCGCGATAGGCGCTGCAGCAGCGGCACTCCATACACCACTGATCGGTTCGATCGGGAAGGTGAGTGTCGTGGCCCGGAGCCAGGAGACGACCCGCGCTCATTCTTTGACGAAGACCCTCGAGGGGGGGCTCGTGCAAACGTGACAACGTCGTTGGCGTGGCGTGGGTCATGGGTGCTCGGGCGTCTTCTCGTGGGAGAGGATGCCCGTTCGTGTTTCCTCACCCACGATTGGTACGCCGCGCACGTCGATGGCTGGTGCTCGTTCCGGGCATCGTCGTTGCGGCGTGCGGCGATTCCAGCCGTTCGTCGTCCGCGGCCGGCGCTGCCGAAGCCTCGCGCGTGCCGTCCGCGGTGGCGCATGGCGTACGTGCCATCGCACCGGCCGATACCGACGATTTCGGTGTGGCGCTGCCCATCGACGCGCGCTACGCGCGGCGGGTCGTGTCGCTCAATCCGGCGGCCACCGAGGCGGTGTTTGCGATCGGTGCCGACTCCGTACTCGTTGGTCGCTCCCGATGGGATCGCTATCCCGCCGCGGTGGCGCGCGTGCCGGCCATTGCCGATGGCCTCCGCCCGTCGCTGGAGGCGGTGCTGGCCGCACGCCCCACGCTGGTGGTGCTCTACGCCACGGCCGAGAACCGTGCCGTGGCCGACGCGCTCACGCGGGCCGGTGTGCGCACCATCGCGCTGCGCGTGGATCGCATCGCGCACTTCCACCGGCAGCTGCGCGTACTGGGCGTGGCGCTCGGGGCGTCGTCGCGGGCTGCAGTGGTGAGTGACTCCGTGCAGCGCACCCTCGATCGCGTGCGTGCGCAGACAGCGAGACTGGCCGGCCGGCCGGCCGTGGTATGGCCGGTGTGGAGCACGCCCCCCATGGTGATCGGTGGCGGCAGCTACATGGACGAGCTGCTCGAAATCGCCGGAGCGCGCAACGTCTTCCACGACGCCCCCCAGCCATCGCCAAGCGTGAGCATGGAAGAGATCATCGCGCGGGCGCCGCAGTACGTGATGGCGAGCGACACGCAAATGGCGTCGCTGGGCCGTGACGATACGTGGCGGGCGCTCCCCGCCGTGCGGGCGCAGCAGTTCGTGCGTCATGATCCGGCCGTGACCGGACGCCCCTCGGTGGTGCTCGGCATGGCCGCCGTGCAGCTCGCCCGTGCGCTGCACCCCACGCTCGCCGATTCGCTCCCATGACACGGACCGAGGTGAGCCCCCACACAGCGGCCGGCCGCGGGGCCTGGCCGTGGGTGCTTGGGGTCGTGTTGCTCGTGATCGTGTCGCTGTTGGCGATCGCCCTGGGTGCTGTGTCGCTGCCGTTCGACACCGTGATCAATGCCCTGCGTGGATCGGGTGATGCGGCCAGTGTGTCCATCGTGCGGGAGCTGCGGTTGCCGCGGGTGCTCCTGGCCGCGCTGGTGGGCGCCGGGCTCGCCATGAGTGGCGGCGCGCTGCAGGGGACCATGCGCAATCCGCTGGCTGAGCCGTATCTGCTGGGGGTATCCGGCGGGGCCGCCGTGGGGGCGGTGACCGCCATGGCGCTGGGCGTCGACGCACCGGCGCTCATCACCGGGTGCGCTTTTGCCGGCGCCGCGGCGGCGACGCTGCTCGTGACGGCGCTCGCCCGCGTGGTGGGAGGGAGCGGTGATACCCGCCTGCTGCTCATGGCCGGAGTGGTCGTGGGGGCCTTTGCCAATGCCGCCATCCTCGTGGCGCTCGCCGATGCGCCGCCGGAACGGTTGCGCGGGGCGCTCTGGTGGATGATGGGCAGCGCGGCCGATGCATCGTGGAGCGCCGTGGGGCGCAGTGCCGTGGCACTGGCGCTGCTGGGCAGCGTGCTCGTCTGGCGCGCGCGCGATCTCGACGTGCTCGCGCTTGGGGGCGAACCGGCCGCTGCACTGGGGGTGAATGTGGAGCGCGCATCGCGCACGCTGTTTCTGGTGGCCAGTTGGCTCGCGGCGGCCACCGTTGCCGCTGCCGGGCTGGTTGGGTTCGTGGGTCTGGTGGTGCCCAATCTCGCGCGAGCGCTGGGCGCACGCCGGCATCGCCCCATGCTGCTCTTGTCGGCCCTGTACGGCGCGGTGCTGCTCGTGGCCGCCGACCTGCTGGCACGCACGCTGCGCGCACCGGCCGAACTGCCGCTGGGGGCCGTGACCGCGCTCGTCGGGGTGCCGTTCTTCCTGTCGCAGTTGCGCAAGGTGACCCCGTGACCGCCACGATGTCGGGGCAGGGGGCCACGCTGGCCTTCGAGTCGCTGGGCGTGCACTACCCGGGGCGCCCGCAGCCGGCGCTGCAGGATGTGTCCTTTGTTGCGCAGCCGGGGCTGGTGACGGCGGTGGTGGGGCCCAATGGCAGCGGCAAGAGCAGCCTGGTGCGGGCGCTGCTGCGGCGCGTGCCCCTGGCATCGGGGCGCATCTTGCTGGCAGGCGAACCCATCGCGGCCATGGAGTCACGCGCCATGGCGCAGCAGGTGGCCGTGGTGCCGCAGCGCGAGGAGCCAGGCATGCCGCTTTCGGTGCGCGAGTTCGTCATGCTGGGCAGGCACCCGCATCGAGGTGCCTTCGGCGGCGCGTCCCGCGAGGACCGAAGTCAGGTGGAGCAGGCGGTCGAGCGGGCCGGCATTGCCGATGCCATCGACCGCACCACCGACTCGCTCTCCGGCGGCGAATGGCAGCGTGTCCGCATTGCCCGGGCCCTCGCCCAGGACACGCCGGTGCTGGTGCTCGACGAACCCACCACGTTCCTCGACATCGCGCACGAAATGGCGGTCTTCGAACTCGTGGACGCCCTCGCGCGCGAGGGGCGCACGGTGCTGCTGGTGAGTCACCAGCTCAACCTCGTGGCGCGCTTCGCCGACGCCATCGTGCTGCTCCATCGGGGCCGCGTGGCCGCCGCCGGCGATGCCGACGCGGTCATGCGCGGGGAGATTCTCGAGGCGGTGTACGACTGGCCACTCGTCGTGACACGCGACCCCGCGGTGGGGGCGCCCGCGCTGTTGCCGCTGCGGGGGCGGGGGCGCACGCGATGATGGGCGTCATGATGAGCGTCATGATGAGCCCCACGAGCGCCGCCGCATGGTGGCTGCTGCAGGCGCCCATGACACCGGCGTTGGCGGTTTCGGACAGTGTGGCGCTCTGTTTCCGCGATGCCGTCACGCAAGCCCCGGTGGTGGGAGTCACGGTGCGCGAAGAACGCGCGGCCTCCCGCGTTCTCACCAGCAGCTGCGGGCGGGTATCCATCGCCGGCGTGGTGCGGGTGGCGCGCATTGGCTACGAGCCGCAGCGTGTCGTCGTGCCACCGTCCGCGACCGCAGCACGTAACACCGGGCGGGCCGGCGCCACCATCGACACGCTGCGGCTGTATCTGCAGCCCTCCCGCGGCCGCCTCGACGCGGGAGCGGCCGCCGACACCGTGGCGGTGCTCGAGACGCAACGCATCATCGCGCGCGCGCCCACGGCGCCCGCCGGAGCCACCACCGCCACCATCACCGCCACGTCGGCGCGCGAGCGCGGTGTGGTGAGCATGAACGGCGTGGTGACGTTGCTGCCGTATACCAGCATCCGGTCGGCGCGCGGTGAGTCGGGACTGTCGCTGCGCGGTGCACGGCGCGAACAGGTCGTGATCACGCTCGATGGTTTGCCACTCAACGACCCGGCCACCGGATTGGCAGACGTGGCCGACTTGCCATTGGTGGCCGTGCAGTCGGCTACCGTGCGTCCTGGCGCCGACCCGGTCGGGACGGGCAGCGGCGCGGCGGGCGGCGTGTTGGCGCTCTCCAGCGCCTCGCAGCGGGCCGTCAGCGTGCGCACCGGTGCCTTCGGTCACGTGGCCACCGAAGCCGCGTGGGCCGCCAGCGCCATGGGCGTGCGGTGGAACGCCACGGCGGCATTCCAGCAGGCGGCCAACGACTTCGCGTTCACGAACGAGGCCGGCGCCGCACCCGTGCGGGAGCAGCGGATCAACAACGACGAGCGCCGCGCGGTCATCAGTGGCGGGCTGATTGCCGCACGCACGCAGTGGAACCTGCTGGTCTCCACCGGTGAGCGCGGCATGGTGGGACCGGCCAACGTGCGGGCATTCGACAACGATCGGTCGATGACGACACGCACGATGCTGCGTGGACAGACCACATGGGGCACGACCGTGCTGACCTCCGGCGTGCGGCACTTTGCCCTGCGCTACCGCGATCCCGCGCGCCCCGCCCTCGATGCCCAGGCCCGCGCGTGGGCGGGCGATGTGGAGTGGCGCGGTGCGGCCTGGCACGGCATGTGGCGCGTGGGTACCGGCGCCGACGGGCTGACCGGAACGGGCGCCCTGTCGCAGCGCCGCGCTCGTGGCTTTGCCGCGTGGGGGTGGCAGCGTGCCACCAGCGGCACCGCGGGGCGGGTCCCGCGACTCGATCTTGATATCGGCGTGCGGGCCGATGCGGTGGAACGCAACGGGGTGCAGCCCACGGCCAACGCCGGCCTCGCTTGGCGTGCGCGGGGCGCACAGGGTGGGTCCTCCGTGGTGCTGCTGGCGCGTGGGGCACAGGCCGTGCGCGTGCCCACCCTCTACGATCTGTACTTCTCCTCGCCGCAACGACTCTTCGTGCGCGCCTTGCGCGCCGAACGGGTCACCCTCGACGCCAATGCTGGGGCGCAGGGCGCGTGGCAGCGTGGAGATCGTCGGCTCACCGGCGAGCTGCTGCTCGTGGCGCGCGACACGCGCGACGCCATCGTGTGGTTCCCCGGCAACTTCGGCTGGAGTCCGGCCAACGTGGGGCGTGAGCGGCTGCGCGGGACCGAGTCGCGCGTCGAGCTCACCACGCCCGCCATCACCCTGTCGGCCTGGCATACGCGGTACGCGTCCACGCTGCGCAGCGGGCTCCTCACCATTCCCACGCCCTACGTGCCGCTGCACAGCGGCGCGGTCCAGGCGCTCTGGCGCTTCGGTGCCCACACGCTCAGTGCCAATGTGCGGCATCAGGGGCGTCGGCCCTTCACGGCCGGCCCTCGTGATCCACGCTTCGAATTGCCATCGGTCACGCTCACCGATGTCGCCTGGGCTCGGCGACAGCGCGTGGCGCAGGTCGAGGCGCTCGTCTCCCTCACCATCGACAACGTCACCGGGGTGCGGTGGCAGTCGGTACGTGGGTTCCCCATGCCAGGACGCGGCTGGTCCGCCGCGCTCACGCTGCAGCCGCGAACGTAACGCGCGGCGACGTTCGCGGGGTGGTTACGCACACCGCGACTGGCCAGTAGGACCGATCCGTTCACTCCCCCCGAGCCACTCTTGTGCCTACCCAATTCTCTGTCGCTCCGCGTAATGCGCGCCCGGTCCATCCGCCACGCAGGCCTCAAGCCCCATCTCTTTCCCGTCACGTGCGTGAACTCGCGCTCCTGAGCGCCCTGCTCGGCGTAGCCGCCTGCGGGGAGTCCACGCCCATCGCCGTTCCGCCGCAGCCCCCGCGCGGTATCGTCGTGCTCGACGGCTTCATTCAGCCCGGTCTCACCTTCCTCGGTGACACCGGACAGGTCACGTCGCGGCTGCCGCTCGCCCCACCAACGGAACTCGACGCTGGTGGCTTCACGCTCGAACGCGATACGGTCCTCACGGTCTCGAGCCGCGGCGCTGGCGACCTGCTGTACATCGTCGATATCGGCGCCCTGAGTGCCCGACGCGTCCAGCTGCCGCCGCGCAGCAATCCCTCGCGGGCGCGCCTCTTCCGCGGCAGCAACGGGCAGGCCCTCATTGCCGCGGCGCTGCGTGACTCCAGTGCCATCGCCCTGGTGTCGGTGGCCGGTACGGCCGCTCCCACCATTGCGCGCATCGCCAATGCGGGGCTCTGTCCCACCGACATGTTCCAGTACGACAATGCCACGTGGGTGGTGGATGCGAACAGCAACTGTCGCACGAATTACGCGGTGCAGGGCGACGTGCGGCTCATTCGTATACCCGCGAGCGGCGGCACCCGGGATACCATCAGGCTTCCAGGAGTACGTGGGTCGGGGGCGTCGGCGGTCATTGTCGGGCAGGTGGCGTATGTGAGCGCCGGCGGGGAAGCCAACTTTGCCAGCTTCCCGTTCTCGCTCATCGCTTCGGGCGCCGTGGCCAAGGTGGATTTGGCCGCGCGCCGCGTGCAGACGATTCGCCCCATGCCGGCCGGGACCTTCGGCGCCGGCACCAGGCGCGGACTCGACGGCTTCCTGTACGTGAGTCTCTCGGAGAACCTCTCCACCTTCACCAGCCGCATCCTCAAGCTGCGCGCTGACGACCTCTCCGTCGTGACCACGGGCACCACCCCATGGCTGGACCTGCGTACCGCCGCGGGCGCCCCGGTGACCTGTGGCAGCGGACAGGCAGACGCACTCGGCAGATTGCACTGCATCGTCAATGGCGCCGGCTCCGCCACCTCGCTCATCGTCTTTTCTCCCGCGCTGGTGGAGACCCGGCGCGTACCGGCCGGGCAGGGCGGCGTGGATCTCGCCCTGCGCTGAACCGGCACGTCGTTCTGCCCATTGCTCCACCGTGTGGCTAACGTTGCTGCATGTCCCTGCTGCAAACCGACGCCATCGTGCTGCACGTGGCCGATTACCTGGAGTCCAGCCGCATCCTGAGGCTGGTAACCCGGGAGGCCGGGGTGCAGTCGGTGGTGGCGCGCGGGGCGCGCTCCTCGCGGAAACGGTTCGGGAGCGCCGTCGACCTGTTCGCCGAAGGGCAGGCGCAGATCCAGACGAAGCCGGGGCGCGACCTGCACGCCCTTCAGGGCTTCGACGTGACGACGGCGCGACCGGCGCTGGCGCTCGACCTCGGTCGCTTCACGGCGGCCAGCGCCATCGCCGAGTGCGCCCTGCGGCTGGTGCATGAAGAGGCGGCGCCGGTTGCGTACGGAACGCTCGTGGAGGGGCTCGATCAGCTCGCAACGGCTGCCCCTCACGATACCGTCACCGTCACCGTGGGTGTGCTCTGGCGGCTCGTGGCCGAAGTGGGCTTTCGCCCCAGCGTGGGGCACTGCGCGGAATGCCACGCTCCGGTAGAGGCCCAGCTGACGGCGCGGTTTTCGGTAATGGCCGGGGGCACGGTGTGTGCCGCCTGCGCGCGGCGCACACCGGGGGGACGGTTGCTTCCCCCCGACGCCCGGGCGGCGCTCGAGGCGTGGCTCGGCGGGCACCCGGTGCCCCTCGACGCCAGTGCCGCACGGGCGCACCAGCGCCTGCTGCGGGAGTTTCTCCTGGAGCATCTGCCGGAGCGGCGGCCGCTCAAGGCCTATCAGGTCTGGGAACAGGGACAATGGGAGACCAACCTCAAGTAGTACATGAGGTCCGTTTGCTAACTGCTTGATGTCGTATTTCTTGTAGGTTTTTCGCCGTGATTGGGGCGGTTTGCGAGCGACGCGCTGCCCGGAATGTTGCTTGACGGGCAGGGGTGTGCGTCCTAAGCTTCACAGTGGATTCGATTCGCGAATCCATGTTTCTCACCCTTAAAGGAGACGTCGACTCAGAACCTGATTCGTCAGTCGGAGAAGCACCATGAAACGTTTGTGGGGAGCACTGGGTCTGGTGCTCGCTCTCAGCGTGTTCATGCCACGAGTCGCGGAGGCTCAACCGTCGCAAGACGGGAGAGAGCGCCGCGCCGGAGCGAGCCTCGGGCAGAACTACCCGAATCCCTTCAATCCGGAAACTCGCATTCCGTTCAGCGTGGGCGATGCGCCCACCTGTTCGCAGCCTGGAAGGCAGTACCGGGTCAGCCTCAAGATTTACAACGTCCTGTCGGACGTGGTGGCAACCCCGGTGTTGCAGGGCGGAACAAGCGGAGTGGCCGGTGGTCAACCGCTGGAAAAAATCGCGGTCCCATGCGGTGATTACGTCGCCTACTGGGATGGCAAAGTCCAAGCAACCGGGCGGGAGGCCGCCTCAGGCGTGTATCTGTATCGCCTCGAGGTGGATGGCGTGCCGCTGGTGAAGAAGATGATCGTGGTGAAGTAAGCAGTTGCTGGTCGAGCACCACGAGACCCGATGTACCAGGTGAAGAAGCGCCCCGGGTGAGCGGACCCGGGGCGCTCTTTTTTGTCGCCGTTCGCGGTGCGATTCCGCCACATTGCCATCAGGCTGCAGTATTGTCACACGCCGGTTCCCTGCTTCCGGCTTCCTGCCTCCTGCTCCCTGCAGATAAGGCAGTCCGCAACCGGCATCCTCATTGCCTCTAGTGACGGCATGATCAATCCCGACCGTCTCACCGTGAAGAGCGCCGAGGCGCTCAACGACGCCGTGGCGTTGGCCCGCAAGAACGGCAACCCACTCGTCTACGATCTGCATCTGCTGCTGGCCCTGCTGGCGCAGGACGAAGGCATCGTCGTCCCGGTGCTGCAGCGTGTGGGAGCCAATGTCACGGCCGTCCGCACGGCGGCCGAGCAGGAGGCGGCGCGCTACGCCAGGCAGAGCGACGCCCAGCCCACGTTCAGCCGTGAACTCACGCAGGTCGTCGATGCCGCCGAGCGTGAAGCCAAGGCGCTCGGCGACGAGTACGTGAGCACCGAGCATCTGCTGCTGGCGCTCGCCGATGCCAAGGGCACCGACAGCACGCGCGTGCTCACCAGCGTCGGTGCCCATCGTCAGGCGCTGCTCGACGCCCTCAAGCTGGTGCGCGGCGCGCACAAGGTCACCGACCAGAGCCCCGAGCAGCAGTATCAGGCGCTGCAGAAGTTCACGCGCGATCTCACCGAAAGCGCCCGCAAGGGCAAGCTCGATCCGGTCATTGGTCGCGACGAGGAAATCCGTCGCGTCATCCAGGTGCTGTCCCGTCGCACCAAGAACAACCCCGTGCTCATTGGCGAACCCGGCGTGGGCAAGACCGCCATCGCCGAGGGGCTCGCCCAGCGCATCGTGAGCGGCGACGTGCCCGAGGGTCTCAAGAACAAGAAGCTCGTGTCGCTCGACCTCGGCGCCCTCATTGCTGGCGCCAAGTTCCGCGGCGAGTTCGAGGAGCGCCTCAAGGCGGTGCTCAAGGAAATCACCAGCGCCGAAGGGCTCTACATCGTCTTCATCGACGAACTGCACACGCTCGTGGGGGCGGGCAAGGCCGAAGGCAGCATGGACGCGGGGAACATGCTCAAGCCCATGCTTGCCCGTGGCGAGCTGCGCGTGGTGGGCGCCACCACCCTCGACGAGTACCGCCTGCACGTGGAGAAGGACGCCGCCCTCGAGCGGCGCTTCCAGCCCGTCTTCGTGGGCGAACCGAGTGTGGAGAGCACCATCGCCATCCTGCGCGGCCTCAAGGAACGCTACGAGGCGCACCACGGGGTGCGCATTACCGATGGCGCCGTCGTAGCCGCCGCCACGCTCTCCAACCGCTACATCGGTGATCGCTTCCTCCCCGACAAGGCCATCGACCTCATCGACGAGGCCGCGTCACGCCTGCGCATCGAGATCGATTCGGTCCCGCAGGAAATCGACGAGGTGGAGCGCCGCATCGTGCAGCTCGAGATCGAGAAGGCGGCCCTGCAGAAGGAAACCGACGCCGCGTCGCTCGAGCGCCGACAGAATCTCGAACGGGAATTGGCCGACAAGAAGGAACAGGCGGCCGGCATGCGCGCGCAGTGGCAGCAGGAGAAGGACACGCTGGGCGCCGTGGGGCGCATCAAGCAGGCCATTGAACAGGCCAAGTTCGAGGCGGAGCAGACCACCCGCGCGGGGGATCTCAGCAAGGCGGCCGAAATCACCTACGGGCGCATTCCGCAGCTCGAGCGTGACATGAAGGACGCGGAGTCGAAGCTGGCAAGCCACGGTGGTCGCCCGCAGTTCCTCAAGGAAGAGGTGGCCGCCGACGACGTGGCGGAGGTGGTGGCGCGCTGGACCGGCATCCCCGTGACCCGCATGCTGGAGTCCGAGCGGGAACGCCTCACCAGGCTCGAGGAGGTACTGGGGACGCGCGTGATCGGACAGCAGGAGGCGGTGAAGGCGGTCTCCAATGCCGTGCGTCGCTCGCGGGCGGGGCTGCAGGATCCCAACCGTCCC
>Ga0315899_10000241_pt1 | contig 67011 bp, 100 predicted proteins | sample LakEriMetagenome_2_FD_203518 | JGI IMG/M metagenome (GOLD analysis project Ga0315899, IMG submission 203518) | Freshwater fungal communities from buoy surface, Lake Erie, Ohio, United States - Buoy 4 MA112 | ecosystem: Environmental > Aquatic > Freshwater > Lake | place: USA: Lake Erie, Ohio... | reverse complement strand
AATCACGACATCTGGCTCCAATACAATCCTGACATTTAATTCTTCCGGTTCTTACACTGCGTAAAGAGGAAAACATGGGACATTTTGCAAAAGTAGTTGATGGAAAAGTTGTTCAGGTCATCGTGGCAGAACCAGAGTTCTTCCAAACCTTTGTCGATAGCTCGCCGGGTACATGGCTTCAAACCTCGTACAACACACGCGGCAACGTCCACTATAAACCTGATAGCCAAGAGCCAAGCGGTCAGCCTGCTTTGCGCGGCAACTACGCTGGTATTGGTTTTACTTATGATCCATCTCACGATGTGTTCTATGCGCCGCAACCATATCCTTCATGGACATTGAATCATGATACATGGACATGGGAAGCGCCGACACCTTATCCTACTGACGGCAAACTTTATGTTTGGGATGAAACTACAACATCGTGGAAAGTAGTTGAGTAATGCCACAGACTAAAATCGGATCAGGGTTTGTTTCTAGCGGGGCAATCTCTGTATCTAATTTAAGTGCTACAGGAACTCCTTCCTCCTCAACATTTTTGAGGGGAGATGGTGCATGGGCATCTCCCGGCCTAGTTTGGCAAGCTGTTCAAACTACAAACTTTACGGCGGTTTCCGGAAGAGGATATCCTGTTAACACAACAAGTGGGGCAATAACTGTAACTTTTCCGTCTTCCCCTTCTATCGGCGACTCAATAGTCATTATTGACTACGCAAGCACGTTCGCAACGAACAACTGTACAATCAACCCAAGTGGGGCAAATTTACAAGGAGCTACCACCAACGCTATTTTGAACACCCTTGGTCTAGCGATAAATTTTGTATACGTTGATTCCACAAGGGGTTGGTTGCCCTATGCTTCCACATCCGGAAGATTGGCTCGTCCATACAGTATTTCATGGCTTCTTGCTGCTGGTGGTGGCGGCGGTGGCGGCGCAAACTCTCAGCCGGGCGGCTCGGGCGGCGGTGCTGGTGGTTTGGGGTTAGCAAGTTCAGTCACGTTTGTGCCCGGAACTGTCATCACTGTTACAGTTGGGGCAGGTGGGTCCGCTGTTAATGCTAATAACGCAACGTCCGGTTCTAATTCGGTAATTAGTTTTGGTGCTGTTACTGAAACAGCGTATGGTGGGGGCTACGGTTGCGTTGATGCGTCTACTGCCAGTACGGGCGGTTCAAGTGGTGGTGGAACACCGAGAACAGCACCATCAGCAAGTGCTACACGAGGCGCTGGAACATACTCTACCTTTTATGGAAACGTCGGCGGTTCCGCAGCGGCTCCAAACAATAACGGTGCTGGTGGCGGCGGTGGTGCGGGCGGTGCTGGTGTAGCTACAACAACAGTCAATGGCGCTAATGGCGGCGTTGGCCTTCAATCATCTATCACAGGAAGTGCTGTCTACTATTCTGGCGGCGGCGGCGGTGGTGGCGGATATAATGGCGGCTCCGGCTCTACTGGGGGCCTCGGCGGTGGCGGTAACGGCGCTAGTCAAACAGGTGTTGGCGGAGCGGCCACAGCAAATACTGGCGGTGGCGGTGGCGGAGCTGGCGGTTCCGCGCAAGGTGGCTGGCAACAGATCGGCGGTAACGGCGGATCTGGGGTTGTTATTCTTTCTCTCCCAACTGTAAGTTATTCAGGAGTGACCACAGGATCTCCGACAGTAACAACTTCTGGATCTAACACCATTCTTAGATTCACGGCCTCTGGGACGTACACCGCATGAGCTACATCGGGAACCCTCCTCTTGTTGGCGCATATCAAAAGCTGGATGACATCTCGTCTGGCTTCAATGGCGTTACGACAACATTTAATCTGACAGCGGCGGCAACTCCCGTTACTCCGGGAACCCCGAATGCACTTGTTATTTCGCTCGGCGGTGTTGTGCAGGAGCCTGCGATCTCTTATTCAGTGTCGGGCAGCACGATTACGTTTAATCCTGCTCCTGCGTCCGGCACATCTTTCTGGGGCGTGATGCTCGGCAACGTGCTCTACGTTGGCGTGTCATCTGGAACGATTGCTCCGGGCGGTCTTTCTGCTGGGGCTCCAACATGGGACACGACAGGTCAGTTGAGCGTGACTGGTGCGATCATTGAAAATGCCCAGACAATTTCGGCAGACTATACTATAACATCCACAAAAAATGCTTTGTCAGCAGGTCAGATAACCATCAACTCTGGTGTCACTGTAACGGTGCCATCGGGCTCAACTTGGACGATTGTGTAAGCCATGCCATTAAAACTCAACGGCTCCACATCTGGTTACATTATTGTGGATGCACCTGCGGTTGCGGGGACAAACACGCTTACGTTGCCTGCTGTCACAGGTGTCGTGACAGCGTATGACACAGCGACAACAAGCACGGGCTACTTGTCAGTTCCTGTGGGGACAACAGCGCAAAGACCAGCTAGTCCTGCAAATGGGATGGTGCGTTATAACACCACAACGGGAAAATTTGAGCAGTATGCTGGGAGCTGGATAAACTATGCCACTAGTTTGTCTATTGAGTATTTAGTAGTTGCTGGCGGCGGTGGGGGCGGGTCGGCTGGCGGCGGCGGTGGCGGCGGTGTTTCCACAGGATCTACAGGTGTACTTACAGGATCTGCGGTTACGGTTACCGTTGGATCTGGGGGATCCGGGGCAACGACAGGAACAGCACAGGGAGGGGATGGAGGCACGTCTTCCATCTCGGGGGTAGCGAGCTGTTCAGGTGGCGGCGGTGGGGGAGCTTATAATAGCGGTTATACTTCCACGTCTAATGGGCGCAGTGGTGGTTCTGGAGGAGGCGGGGGATGGCCCGCTACTGCCGCCGGGGGCTCAGCTACTTCAGGTCAAGGATTTTCTGGCGGCACCACAACAACATCTACCGCAGGCCCTTACGCATCGTCCGGTGGAGGTGGAGGTGGCGGCGCTGGTGCAGCAAACACGGGATCAAACGTGTCTGGGAATGGCGGAATTGGCTTTGTGTCCGCAATCAATGGCACATCCTTATATTGGGCTGGCGGCGGCGGCGGTGGGGCCCAATCAAGCGCAACGGCTGCCACGGCAGGAAACGGAGGGCTTGGTGGCGGTGGCGGCGGTGCCCTGTATCCAGCCTCCCCCGGCACACCGGGTACTGGAGGTGGTTCTGCCTTAAACACCGGTGGGAATGGAACAGCCTCCTCTTCGTCTGCAACAGGTGGATCAGGTGGAGCAAATACCGGCGGCGGAGGTGGAGGTCAGGGTATCTCTATATATATTGGTGGAAACGGGGGTTCTGGCATCGTGATTATACGTTACTTGGGGGCACAGGTAGCGACGGGTGGAACAGTAACTTCATCGGGCGGGTACACCATTCACACGTTTACAACTTCTGGCACCTTCACAACTTAAGGTACATTTATGTCCACCCTCAAAGCCACAAACATCCAGAACCCATCGTCTACGACGGTTAATATTACGCTTGACCCGAGCGGTAATCTTACGACTGGGGCGAATGCCACTGTATCTGGAAATGCGACCGTTACTGGAAATGCCACTGTATCTGGAAATGCGACCGTTACTGGAAATCTTGTTGTCACAGGGTCGTTCACACCTTCTGGCGGTTTTAACCCAACAACTCTTGGTGTGAATACATCATCTCCGGTCATGACAATGTCAGTGGCAGGAACTTTCGGCGCACAACGTGGGACAATGCCTTTCCCGGTGCAACCTCTCTATGCGCTTCCATCTGGGAAAACAAAAGTTACTTTTTCTTGCACTAACGCCAACCAAACGTGGACGGTTCCTGCTGGTATAGCCCACATCCTTGTTAAGATGTGGGGCGCTGGAGGTGGTGGTGGAAACCAAGGTGGTTGGAACTATGGGATGCGCGGTGGCGGCGGAGGTCATTCAACAGGGATTATTCCTGTCACAGCAGGAGAATCACTAATCATCGTTGTTGGACGTGGCGGCCAAACAAATTATGCCGGGGGTCAAACACCAATTTACGGTGGAGGTGGTGGGATATATTCTAATACGGACAACCGTTATGTCGGCGGCGGCGGTGGGTACAGCGGAATTTTTCGTACATCAGTGACGCAAGCAAACGCTGTTATGATTGCAGGCGGTGGCGGTGGCGGTGGATGCAGCCGCATGATTAACGGTAATTGGGGCGGAGCTGGCGGGGGGTTAACTGGACAGAATGGTGCCGCTTCCTATGACGGAAGATACGCCGCCGCAGGTGGCGGCGGCACTCAATCTTCGGGGGGTGCAGCAGGAACCAGCTCCAGCACTGCTGGCTCTGCTGGAAGTGCATTAACTGGAGGGTATGGTGGGAATCAGGCTTACGGCGGCGGTGGCGGCGGTGGATATTACGGCGGCGGTGGCGGCGGTTATTTTGAAACAAATACTATGGCTGGCGGTGGTGGCGGCTCTGGATATATCGGATCAACAGTTTTAAACGGCGCTACCTATACTGGAGAAGAGTTTCGCCCAGCAATGTATGATGATCCTGATCTACCAAAAACATATGATGGATATGACAACTGGAGCCATTATGCTGTTGGCGGAAACCAAGTTCAATCGGCATCACAGTATACTTCAGCCGGTGGCGGTTCTGGTTTTGTGGCTATTTATTACTGAGGTGAGACATGCCCGTAACAATTAACGGAACAACTGGTATCGCTGGCGTTGACGGCTCTGCCTCTACCCCCGCAGTGCAAGGTAGTGATACCAACACAGGTGAGTTCTTCCCTGCGGCAGATACGATTGCTTGGACTACTGGTGGTAGTGAGCGTATGCGCGTTGACTCGTCAGGTAATGTTGGGATCGGGACGAATTCGCCGGGTTATAAACTTGATGTGCAAGGTTCTTCTTCAGGAGCATTCTCTGTCAATATTCAAAATACAAACAGTGGATCATCTGCACAATCAAGAGCAACGTTTACCTCTACCAGTAATACTTTAATTGTAGGTTCAAGTAACGATCCTAATCTTGGTGGTGGTGGATTTCTATATAATGGATCAGTTGTTCCGTTAACATTTTTTACAAACGCTACAGAACGTATGCGTATCGACTCCTCCGGCAACGTAGGCATCAATTCCACCAATCCAACTCAATACGATACCAGTGGCGGCAGGATATTAAATATCCGTGGCACGGCGAGTAATTCCAGCCCAGCCACCATTTTCATGAACGGTAATTCATCTGTTCCCGGGGCGGGGTATTACACACAGGAGGTTTTCTCTATTGGTGTTACTGCATCGCAGGAGATCAGCCGTGTCACAGGAACGGGTGCAAACGGATTCCGTAGCATGATACGCATTTCTCTTTGCGGTCACACGGGCGCAAAAGGCAACGGACACATTTACGCTATGTACTACTGGGATGGCGGAACAGCCGCACCTGTTCAAATCTTTAGGTATGACAGTGGAACAAACATTCCCGGTCTTTCTTTCAATACATCTACAAGTAACGTGTTGATCACTAATCTATCGTCATCGGACGGAAGCAATCTTTTTCAAGGCGTAATGACGATTGAGTATTTCTTGCCGATTGATTTTGCATCTAGCACTTACACCATATCTTAGCTGGTTTAGGGTAGGGCCGTGGTCAAAGCTTTCCAGCCAAATGCCTTCCAGTGGAACGGGTTCCAAACTGGAAGCATGAACGTCTACCCCGATGGCCTTTATGCCACGGGGTTTGTTGGCGTTCTAACGGTTAATCTTGACTCAAGCGTCAGCGTCACGGGCGTTGTTGGTACAGGTGAAGTCGGTATCGCCCTCGCCACTGGCGACGCCAATATCGACCTTACCGGTTTGTCGGCTACAGGGTACGTTGGTGACGTATCCGTAATTTACGACGCCAATGTCTACCCGACGGGTGTAGTTGGGACAGGCTACACCAATGACGTTACCGTGGTTCTCGATGCCACGGTGTTTCCAAATGGTTTGTCAGCCAACGCCCTTGTCGGCACCGTCGTTACAATCTACGACGCCAATGTGTACGTCACTGGCGTACAGGCCACAGGTTATGCCGGTCAGGTCTTGGTCTGGGGCCAAATCATCCCCGACCCCGGATCAAGCTGGAATGGCATCACACCTGCTCCCGGCTCAATCTGGACGCAGGTTGTTCCTGTTGAGGCTGGTACATGGGCTCAAATGAACCCGACACCCGGCTCAATCTGGACGGAGATTGAACCATCTGACGCTTCTATCTGGACGCCGATTGAACCAAGCTGACATAAAGAGTATACTGCTTTTGCATGTAAGAGGACCGTTTCATGACCAGTACCTATTCAACCAATCTTAAAATCAACCTGATGGGTACAGGCGATCAGTCCGGTACTTGGGGTTCGACGACCAACACAAACCTCGGCACCATTATGGAAGAGGCGATTGTTGGCTATGTCACGCAGGCCGTTGCTGACAGCGCAAGCCCCACCGTCCTCACAATCCCTAACGGCGCATCCTCAAACGGTCGTAACTATGTCCTTGAGCTGACAGGCGTTTTGACAGCAAACCGCACCGTTGAAGTGCCTGCCGTCGATAAGCCATATATCTTCTACAACAACACAACCGGCGGCTACACAGTGACCGTCAAGGTCTCGGGCCAAACTGGCGTCATTATCAAGGCTGGTAAGAAGGCAATTGTATATACAAACTCGACCGACGTGATCGAGGTCGCCAACGCTCCTGTCACGGAAGACGGCGCACAGACGCTCACCGGCAAGACCATGAGCGGCGCTTCAAACACATTCAGCAACATCTCACTCAGTTCGTCCATCACGGGGACATTGCCTGTAGCAAACGGTGGAACTGGACAAACGACCTACACAAACGGTCAGCTCTTAATTGGCAACAGCACGGGCAACACGCTTACCAAAGCTACGTTGACGGCTGGTAGCAACATTTCGATTACGAATGGCACAGGGTCTATTACTATTGATCTCCCGTCAATTATTACCGTTGGCGAACTTCGCTCGACCGGTAACGTGACAGCCTACTATTCTGACGAGCGGCTGAAGACACGGCTCGGTGCAATTGATAGCCCGCTGGACAAGGTTCAATCTCTATCGGGTTTCTATTATCAGGCAAACGAACTAGCTCAAGCCTTGGGTTACGACGTTAAGAAGGAAGTCGGCGTGTCAGCCCAAGAGGTTGCTGCTGTCATGCCGGAGATTGTTGCCGAAGCACCAATCGACCCACAATACATGACTGTTCGATACGAGCGTCTTGTTCCTTTGCTTATAGAGGCAATCAAGGAACTTAAGGCTAAGGTGGAAGCTTTGGAGGCTAAGTAATGCCTACATACTGCCCCTCTTCTGGTACAATAACGATGCAGGACATTAAAGACGCGTTTCCTGCTGTGAATACCTATGCCTTGTCTGACTACCGTGGCATAACTTATTACTATTCAAACGGTTCATCAGGGACGTTTCCTTCGTCAAACCTTGCTATGACGGCGTTCTACAGCACGACCGGGACCAATCCTCTCGTAAACACAAACTGGATTGTGGTTGGTGGCGGCGGTGCTGGTGGTGGCACAGACCAACAACAACCGGGTCCCGGCGGCGGTGGCGCGGGCGGTGTTGGCGTTGGAAGCACAACGATACTTATCGGTACGGTAATTAGCGTAACCGTCGGATCTGGCGGCGCTGCAACAAACACCTCACAAGCTGGAAACACAGCAAACGGTAGAGGGGGCAACAGCACCCTCTCATTCTTGACCAACACCATAACAGCCTATGGTGGCGGTGGCGGCGGTATCACAAGCGGTCGTCGTGGGTTGGATCAGAGCGGCGGTAACGGCGGCTCTGGTGGCGGTTCGTCATGGGGTGCAAGCGTTGGCTCTGCTACTTCCGGCACAGGCTCGTTCTCAACCTTCTACGGAAACGCTGGCGGCGGATCTGCTACCGGTCAGACGCGAGGCGGTGGCGGTGGTGGCGCTGGAGCGGCAGGAACGTATGCTGGTGTAGGCGGTAACGGCCACACTTGGTCAATTAACAGCGTCACCTATGCTGGTGGTGGCGGTGGTGGTGCATCAAGTAGCGGCAGTGGGGCTGCGGGTGGATCCGGTGGTGGCGGTGCCGGTGCAAACGGTGGCGGTAATACAGGTGGCAATGCTACATTCTACGGCGGTGGCGGTGGCGGTGCTGGCGCAGCCGGTGGCGACAGCGCAACTTTTGTTGCATACGGCGGTAACGGCTATCAGGGTGTTGTAATTATCGCTGTGCCAACAAGCCAGTACTCAGGTACTTATACAGGTTCTGCAAGCATTAGCACATCTGGTGGTTATACACTTATTACTTTCACTGGCTCAGGCACTTATACGGTCTAATAACATGCCATTACAAAAACTTCAGTTTCGCCCCGGAATCATCAAGGACGTGTCATCATACACGAACGAGGGCGGCTGGTATGATGGCAACCTTGTACGCTTTCGTAACGGCTTTCCGCAGTCCGTGGGCGGATGGCAGAAATACGCGACCACACAATTCCTTGGCACCTGCCGCGAACTCAATAACTGGATTGCTTTGAGTGGTGCAAACTACTTAGGCATCGGAACAACAAGTAAGTTCTACATTGAAAGTGGTCAGGAGTTATTTGACATCACTCCTCTCCGTGACACTGTCACGCTCACAAGTCCGCTGACAGCAACAAACGGCAGTGCTGTCATCAACGTCTATGACGTGAACCACGGCGCGTTCACCGGGGACTATGTCACGTTCTCTGGCGCAACGGGTCTTGGTGGCAACATCACAGCATCAGTGTTGAACCAAGAACATCAGATTACATTCGTTGTTGATGCTGACAACTATCAGATCACAGCTTCTGCAACAGCCAATGCTTCTGACACAGGCAATGGTGGCACTGTCACGGCTGCCTATCAAATCAACTCTGGCCTCGATACACAGGTCGGCGGCACAGGTTGGGGTGCAGGCACATGGGGTCGTGGTGGCTGGGGTTCAGCGACAACGCTCAGTGTGGGTAATACTCTTCGTCTTTGGGCTTCGGATAACTTCGGTGAGGACTTGATCTTCAACGTACGTGACGGTGGCATCTATTATTGGGATGCAACAACTGGCACTGGTGTACGGGGGGTTGAACTTGATTCTCTGTCCACTGACCCTTCTTGCCCGACAATCGCCACACAGATCATCGTTTCGGACAATGATCGCCACGTTATTGCCTTTGGTGCAAACAACTTCATCAACAACGACGGCAGTATCAATCCCGCGCAAGATCCGCTTCTGATTCGGTTCAGCACACAGGAAGATCCGACTGTCTGGACACCGTCTGCCACAAACACGGCGGGTGATTTACGTCTCGGTGCCGGTACACACATCATCCGTGCCATCGAAACCAAGCGCGAAATTCTTGTCTGGACGGACTTGTCGCTCTACTCGTTGCAGTTCTTGGGTCCGCCATACACATTCGGCATCAACCCGATTGCATCGAACATCACGTCGATTGGTTACAACTGCTACGCAACCGTCGAAGACAATGTCTTTTGGATGGGTATGGGTAAGTTCTACATCTATAACGGTAGAACCGATGAGTTGCCCTGCCCCATCAAGAATCATGTGTTTACAAATATCAACATGGAAGAGACGGACAAGGTCTACGCTGCCGTCAATTCTGAGTACAATGAGATCACATGGTTCTATCCGACAGCAAACTCGTCGGAGAACGACGTCTATGTCACGTACAACTATGCAGAAAAAGCATGGTCGTATGGAACACTTGCACGTACTGCATGGCTTGATCGCGGCACAAACCAATATCCGATTGCCGCTTCGCCTGATCGCTACCTCTACAATCAAGAACTCGGGACGGACGATGGTAGTGCTAACCCGCCTGTCGCAATCAACTCGTACATCGAAAGCTCGCCGTTCGATATCGGTGAGGGTGATCAGTTTGCCTTCGTGAAAAAGATCATTCCAGACCTGACCTTTATCAACTCAACAGATAGCCCGCAGGCTACTATGACGTTGAAGATGCAGCAGTTCCCGGGGTCGAACTACTCAAGCAGTTCTACGAATACTGTAGCACAGAGTGCTACAGTTCCGATTGAACAGTTCACAACGCAGGTGTTTACACGTTTGCGTGGGCGGCAAGTAACCTTTAGGGTTGGTAGCAACAAGGTAGGGACGCGGTGGTCTCTTGGATCGCCGCGCATTGAAATCCAGCCAGACGGTAGGCGCTAATGGATCGCAGGCTTTCGCTTCCGGTATTCGGTCGGTCGCCCGATGCCTACAGCCCGCAATACATGGACGACGTGGTCAGGATGCTCAACATCCTGACAACCTTGATTAGGAACCCCGGTGAAGGTCGTCAAACGACGATGGTGTTGACGGATTTGCCAACAACCGACTACGGCCTTGAGCCGGGATCTTTGTTTCAGGTTGACGGTGCAGTGCGTATCTCGTTGCAGGATAAGCCTTATGTCTTGGGCTTGTCTGCAACAGGTGGAGTTGGAACGGTTTCGGTGACAGTCTAATACTTGTCTTCCGAGGCTTAAAAATGTATTGTGGATGGGCCTTATAACAGGTTCGGCCCCTGCCACAGCATATACATTATAGGTGAGCTATGGTGCAGGGAATAATGGGTCTTAACACGGCGCAGCCGCAACAAGCGGAGGGCGCTTCTCCGGATGCAGTCAACGCCTTGAGCGGGGGCTTCAATAGCTTGTCTCCGGCAGAGATCAATAGCCTGCAAGAACTTCAAGATGATCTGTCAGAATTGTCCCCTGACAAACTTCAGATCCTCCAGCAAATCATTCAGTTCCTGAAGAAGAATCAAGATCGTTACGACGACGCTGTCAGAATGCTCGTTGACAAGGGTGTCATTGAGGCAGGCGATCTGCCACCTGACTACGTTCCGTCGTTCTTTGAGATCCTTGAGAAGATGGTCGATCAGGCCCTCTCAGGCGGCAGAGAGCAGTTCGCCAAGGGCGGGATTGCTGCATTGCGAAAGAAAGCCAAAGCCGTTCAAAAGGCTGGCACAGGCAGTGACAAGATCCTCGCTCACATCAATCCTCGTGAAGCAGCTATGCTTCAGGCGACTCGTGGCGGCGGCATGAACCCCAAGACCGGCCTGCCGGAGTATGGGTTCTTTGATGACATCGGTAACTTCTTGAAGAAGGCTGCTCCCGTTGTCCTGCCGGTGGCATTAAACTTCTTGGTTCCCGGCCTTGGGGCCATTGCATCGGGTGCAATTGGGTCTGGTATTGGTGCAATGATCAACGGCGCATCGCCCGGCGAAGCACTTCAGTCCGCTTTGATCGGCGGCGCGACCGGTGCTGTATTCAGCGGGGTACAAGGCGCGATGAGCGGCAAGGGCTTTATGGCAGGCGTCCAAGGTGGTCTTCCGGGCGCTTCTTCAAATCTTTATGCCAATCAGTCGTCCGCATATACGCCTTTGCCGACAACAACACCCACGGATGCCATCAAGGTAGCAAGAGAGACGGCAGCTCCAATAACAACTGCGTCTTCAACCCCCAGTATGTTTGCGGGCGTAGATAAGTTTGTTCGAGACAGCCCCTACATCACTGCTGGAATTGCAGGTCTCGGGGGCGCAGCAATAGCCTCTGCCATGCAGCCAGAACAAGGTGAAGCACCGTCGCTTCCTCCGGGGGCTACAGCAGAACAGATCCGGGCTAATCGATTTGCACCTAATGCGTTCACGTCTGGTGTTGCCTCACGAGTCAACTTTGTTCCGACGATGTATGCAGCGCACGGTGGTGAGATGGATGCTCGCATGGGTGGGCACCTTGAGGGCCCGGGTACAGGAACAAGCGATAGCATTCCAGCTCGTTTGAGCGACGGTGAGTTTGTCATGACAGCAAAGGCTGTTCGTGGCGCAGGTAATGGCAGCCGTAAGGCGGGTGCAAAGAAGATGTATGCTCTTATGCACCAGTTTGAAAAGAGGGCCTAACAATGGCTGATACGACGACACAAACCTATGTTCAACGCGAACCAGATTGGATGGAAGCGTATCGCCGCGCCCTCATTGAGGACGTGAAAGGCGTTACCGGCAAGGCTCCGGCGCAACTTCCTGAGTATCAGGTGGCAGGTCTTTCTGGTCAGCAAGAACGTGCTTCTCAGTTGGCATCACAAGGCATTGGCGCGTATCAACCTTTCTTGCAACAGGCCAGTGGCTTGATGGGCCAAGGCGCGGGTATGATTGCTGGTGGCGCTCAAGCCTACGATCCAAATGCTGCCGCAGCGTACATGAATCCGTATCAAGAGGCTGTGACACAGAAAGCCTTGCAGGAGATGAACCGTCAGGCTGACATACAGCGGCAAGGCGTTGCTGCCGGTGCGACAAGAGCAGGCGCATTTGGCGGATCTCGCTATGGCATTCAGCAAGCGGAACTCGGTCGCAATCTTGCTGACGTTCAATCAGCACGTATCATGCAAGACTACGCGCAGAACTACAGCCAAGCACAACAAGCCGCGATGAACGCATTCCAAAATCAGCAGGCTCGTATGCAGGCGGCAGGTCAGTCTCTTGCAACAGTTGGTCAGGGGATCGCTGGTCTCGGTCAGCAGACCTCTGCCCTTGGCCAAGGTGATGTTTCATTCTTGTATAACATGGGCGCTAACATGCAGGGCCAGCAGCAGAAGCTGCTTGACGCTCAACGCATGAACCAAGCAATGATGAATGCAGAGCCGTATCAGCGTTTGTCTTACTATGCTGATATCTTGAACAAGACGCCGTCAGGCCAGATGGGTATGACAGCGACAACGCAGCCTACACCTAGCCCGTTCTCGCAGATTGCTGGCCTCGGTATCGCCGGTCTTGGCGCATACAACATGGGCAAGAACGCATTCGGAGTTGTGTAATGGCATATGATCCCGTTCTTGATCGTGAGATGTTTCGCCCGAAGTCTAAGTCGAAGGGCGTAGAAGATCTTCGCGAGTCTGAAGATCCGGCAGTGGTTGCTCGTCGTGAGCAGGCGCTTGCGATGATGGCGGCAGCAAAAGAAAAGTTTGACCCCGCAAACTATCAAACGCTCAAGGAACAAGATCGCCCGGGCGTATTCCGTCCGGTTGCTGTCAACATGCCTGCACAACAACAGACTGCCGACACTGCCATGCGTATGCAGCAGATGGCGAACATGGGCATGCGTCCAATCGGCATGGCAGAGGGCGGAGATCCTGCCGACAAGATCAAGCCGACCATTGAATCACCCGGGGTGTTTGAGCGCATCAGCCGTTTCATGTATCCCGATGGCCCGCAGACAATGGCTGTTGGACCTAAAGCAAAGTATTCACTTCCTGACGTTGGACTTCGCATTGGTCGTGAAGATCAACCCGCAATTGTCGATGAGTTCCAGACAAACTATGTTCGCCCGGAATTTATGGCCGAGCCATTGTCTGACGAAGAACGTGCTGCCCTTGAAGAACTTAAGAATCGCTATGGTCCGGAAGCGGCCCAAAAGATTTTTGACGAACAGCAGGCTCGCTATACCGATGGTGGCTCAAGACTTACTCGTGGTATCCGCGATCTTTTGGACAACCCCCCAAGTAAGTCTGAGATCGAACAGACAATTAAAACACTTAAAGAACAGGAAGAAACTGCTCCGCGACCAGATGTTGAACAGCGGATGTACGAGCGCAGGCTTGCTGACATTGAAGAACAACGTCGTGCCGCACGTCGTGCAAGAGAAGAAAACCCTGTTCCGGGAGTGTTTGAGTCCTCAACGCGCGAAGAAGTTGCTCGCGCACAGGCGCAGCAAGAAGCCGCCGTTAGAAAAGCTGTGGCCGATGTTGGCGGATCCGTTCCTACTCGGTCAGAGTATCAAGGTGGTCCTCTCTCCGGCGCTGCCACAACGAGTGGTATGGGACTGACGAGTCTTCCAGCAACTCAATCTGCGGAAGACAAAGTTGCTGCGTCTCGTGTAGAAGGTAATTTACAGTACGGCGCAAAAGCACCAACACCCGCAGTCACTAGAGCCGCTTCTTCGGAGAGAGACTATTCGACGTCAATGACTGATATTAAACGTGATCGCGAAGACGCATTTAACATGGCATTGATGCAAGCCGGTCTTGCAATGATGGCAGGCAAAAGTTCTAACGCTCTTGCCAACATTGGTGAGGGTGGTATTGCTGGACTGCAAGCATATGCATCTCAACTGGGGCAAGCTCGTGCGCGTGATATTGAAGACCGTAAGCTGAGCATGATGGAAAAGTATTACGGTAGCCGTGAAAAAGCTGCCGGTATCGCTGCTGCAAAACTTCAACAAGACTATCTTGAAGCACTCAGCAATGCACGTAGTAAAGCGGAAGGTAAGTGGATCGATACCGTTAAAAACGACCCAACCCTATCTATGTTACAAAGCAAAGATCCCGCAGCATTTAATGCTCGAAAGAAGTTGTTCATTAATGATCAGCTTCAAGACTTTACAGATCAGTTTAAAACTCAAGTCTCTATAGCAAGAAATGCTTCCCCTGATCCTGAGTTGACTAAAGATTTTGAACAGTTTCAGTAACGGATAATTAAATGTCTACTCTTGACGAATACCGCCAAGCGTTTCCAGAGTATCAAAACTATTCCGATCCTGAACTAGCCGCTATTCTTTACAAAGAATACGGTGAGGGAAAAGATAAGTTTGACTTTTGGCTTACCGTAACCGGCAAAGGACAAAGGGCAACCCCCTTTGAGGCGGGTACTGCTGGTCTAAAGTCAGCGGCTCAAACCGGTATTGCTGCACTGCAATCTCAACTTGGTTATGAAGAAGCAGCAAAAGAAAATCTTAAAGAAGCTCAGCAACGGCAAGAAGATATTGCTCAACGGTATCGTAGAGAAGTTCCTACAGCCGCTGAGATTGGTATGAGTCCATCTCGTCTTGCACGCTATGCGTACGAGGTCGGTGCAGAGAGTGTCCCCTATGCTCTGCCCTCTGTCATTGGCGGTATTGGTGGCGGCATTATTGGTGGTCCTATTGGCGCGGCAGCAGGAGCCAGTGCTCTTAGCTTTCCCGTGTTCACAGCAACAAACATCCAGCGGCAGGTTCAAGAAGGAGCACCTTTACAGGATGTTTCTATTGGTCGTGCTGCCGCGACTGCCGTACCACAAGCCGCGTTTGATGCTTTGATCGGTAGGTACATTCCGTTTATTGGCAAGGCCGCAACAGGAAGCTTGGTTCGTCGGTCTACATTGAAAGCCCTTGAGGGTGGTGCAGTTGAAGGTTTGACTGAGACTGCACAACAGGCTTTGGAAATTCTTCAGGCTAATCCTGAAAAGCTTACGGACTTCAGTCCGGAGGTTCGCCAAGAACTTGTTGAAAGCGCTGTGGCGGGCGGTCTTCTTGGTGGTGGTCTTGGTGCGGTCACTGGTGCTGTCAGCAGGCAACCTACTGTGGAACCAACAACTCCAACGGAACCAACGGCGGCACAACCTGCGGAGCCGGGTGCCCCTGTTGAACCCACTGTCACACCGCCCGGTGAACCTGTTGCCGTTCCTTCGCAAGGAAATGAATGGCTTCAACAAAATGCTAAACCGTTGGAAGCTTTTAACGAAGCTCCTATGGAGTATCAGGTTGCTGAACCTGCAACTAAACTTCCGCCTCCTAAGAATGGCGAGACTCGTATGTACTTCGATCCCGATGTTACAGAGGGAAGCACCGGAGCCACTGCGTTTTTTGCCAATCCAAAGGATCTGTTAAAGGCAAAGCCCGAAGCGGCAATCAAGTTTGTTGATGTACCTCAAACATTTAATTTCACAAAATCAGAGCCGACCGCTGTTGCGTCTTACGTAACAGATCCAGCAGTTGATAAAGATCTTATTGATAAGGGTCAGGACTATTTAACAGATGAGGGCAAAAAGTTACCGATAAAGTTCACGAGCATTGTGGACAAATCTCTGTATGCGTTTGCTAAAGATCCAAGGTACTCAGTCCTTGCCAAGGACTACTTGAGTAAGGGCCTTGGTATGTCCGAGGACGAGATTGATCTTAAGAGCCGCGAGGTTTCTGCAAAGATCGACAAGCATCTCGAGGATCGCAAGCAGGCCTACGGTAAAGGACATGCGCCAGAGGAATCAATTACGGTGCCTCGCTTTAGTGAGGATGCGTCTGTAGTTACATTTCCTGTTGAGCCACGCGAGACTATCGGCGGGATCGATGTCAACACAACAGATCCTGCCGAACAGGCTAAGCTCAAAGACATTGTCGATAAGAGTCCCTTCAATGTTACAGATGCTTCGAACAAGGCGTTAGAGGATTACGCGCCGGGAATCGTCGATCTTGCTCGTGATATTCACTTGAAGTTTTTCCCCGGCATAAAGATGAATCTTCGGTCGGCCAAAGGAAAGACGTCATCTGGTAGCCGTACTTTTGGAAGCATGAACTACGGAAAACTGTTGCAGGGTGAAATCACGATTAACGTGAACACTGATGCAGCATATTCTCCGGAGAGTGCTCTTCGTACACTGTTCCACGAGTTTGCTCACGTGTTTGAGTTTACGTGGTTCTCCAGTATTCCTAAGGATCAACTTCGTGCGATCATCGATCAGTATGTTCGCGAGACGTATCCAGATGCGATGCGTCGCATGGCTTCGTATGAGATCTTTAAGGTTATTGAACAGCAGAAATTTAAATCTTCTGCCGATCAAGCCGAGATCGCAGCAGCTTTGAAGGGTAAAGTTGAGAAGACACCAAAAGGGAGGATTGTTCTTAAAGGTGAGGCCAAGGCTCAGTTTCGTCCGAGGTATCACTTGGGGTTCTCTGAGTGGATCGCGGAGAAGGGTGCTAACTGGTACATGAATAGCGACCGTGTTCCACGCACGGCGTTGCAAAAAGCATTTAAAAACTTCTACGATGGTCTTCGTAAGATCTATTACGAGATCTCTAAGTATCTTGGCATCACGCCAGACCAAGGTGCTTTTGAACAACTGCTTTCCGAACTGTATGGTCGCAAGGAAACTACGCCGATTGATGTGGCTGGTAAGGCTGCTCAAACAGAGGCTGAAGCCGAGGCTGCTGCTCGTGCAGCCGGTGTTCCTTTGGATACAAAGGTTACGGATGCCCGTAGACGCAAGGGTGTTGTTGAAAACGTCATGCGTGAAGCGACTGTGCGTGAAGAAGCACGCCCCGGCTATACGAGCATGGGCGACCGCCTAATCAGCAAAGAGCACCCGCTGACTCAGGCAGATATTCAAGAGACAGATAACAACCCCGCTCTTCTTGATCCCAACATTCCACCAGAAGTCCAGAAGATGGCCTACTTTGTGGCCGCTAAAAAACCTGTCGGGTTCTGGTCTAACCTAGTAAGCAATTTGTTTGGTAGGGTTGGTAACGAATCTCTGGCTTCTGCCTTCATCAGAAACAACGTGGCGTCTCAGGTTCCGTTCCTTGAGAGAGCGGATTTGCGCGAGGTTGGTCGTACACTTGAGCGTATGCAAAATGCCCAAGGTCGTATGACAGGATTGATTGAGTCAGGTCATCTTGTCTACGATCCAAAGACGAAGCAACTTGAGTTTCGTTCTAAGATTGGTAATCGAGACATTGGTGGTCTTAAGAAACTCTTCGCTCCTGCCGGGCTGAAAGGCGAGGCTGCTCTTCAGCTGTATATGATTGCGAAACGTGAGCTTGATCTCCGTGCCCGTGGTCGTACGGGTATTGGATACAAGGATCCGAGCACAGGAACAATCGATCCTAAGACAGGCAAGATTGATCCTAATACAATGAAGCCGTTTACCAATGAGCAACTCAAGAAGATTGTAGAGGCCACACCTGAGCACATTAAGAAGGTTGGTCAGGACCTCTATGAGTTCAACAAAGAGATGGTTCAGTTCTCAGTTGACACTGGTGTTATCCCGCAGGAGTTGGGGGATAATCTCATGTCGATGTTCTATACCCCGTTCTATCGTATTCAGGATACCGAGATAGAGAACAACGGTAATCTGACCGTTGCCGGTCCTGTTGGTGCAGCTCTTAAAAATCCAAGTGCCGTCACGTTGTTTAACCAGAAGGTTACGGCAGGTGGGCAGATCGACGCTAATTTCTACGAAAATACATTTCGTAACTACTCTTCAATTGTTACGGCAGGTCTTAAGAATATTGCGTACAGCAATGCTGCGAAGGCTTTGATCGATCTTGATGATCCATCAATCGCTCAGGTCGTTGGCAAGCCAGACAATAACTCTATCACCTATCGTGTGGCTGGTGGCGACAAGCACCTTCAGATCAACGATCCGGCAATGTTTCAGTCGCTTGCGGCGTTCTCGCCAAAGCAATTGGATGGCTTTGTGTCAGCCGCATCTAAGTTTGCTAACGTACTTCGGACGGGTGTCACTACTGCACCGGCGTTTCAGATTGCAAACTTGTATCGCGGCGTGCTTGACGTCTACTTGAAGACAGGTATGCCACTGACAGATCTTGTTGTCGGTACGTTTAAAGGCATCAAAGAAGCATACAAGAGGGGTGCCTCTGCTCAAGCCATTCAGGCTAAGACAGGCTTTGGTGGGTTTCGCTATGGTGCATCAGCACAGAGTCAGGCCGAAGCTTTGCGTGCTGCATTTGCTACGAAAGAAGGAAGTGCCACCGCATGGCAACAGGGCATGAACCTGCTCGGTAAACTTGAGAATATCGGCGATGCCTCTGAAATGGGTCCACGTATTGCTTACTATAAGTGGCTTGTCGAAAAGAAAAAGATGAACCCAGAAGAAGCTGCTTGGGAAGCGGTGAACCTTACAAACTTCAGTCGATCCGGCACGGGCAAAGGTATAACGGGCAGCGCCCTTGCTGTTCTTATTCCTATGATTCCTTTCTTGAATGCCCGAGTGCAAAGCCTTTACCGCTTGATGGAAGCAGGTACGGCAGGTGGGGGAAAGACTCTTTTCCAAAAGGGTTCTATCGGTCTCCCTCTTGCAATCGTTAATCGCGGTTTAATGTTGGCCGCAATCGAGTTGGGTCTCAACGCCATCTACGGCGATGACGAGTGGTATAAAAATCTTTCTGTTAGAGACAAGATCGCAAACAATTATCTCAAGGCTGGGGATACAGTTGTTGCGTTGCCTCGAGTCTTTGAATTGGGATCGGCGTTCGGTGCTATTCCTGCTCTAGTGTTGGATGCTATTCGTCAACAAGATGGGTCTGAACTTGCAGATGGCCTCGGTCAAATTGCAATGGGCACCTTCTTCTTCAATCCAATCCCGCAGTTTGCAAAGCCTCTTGTTGAGCTGTACTTTAACAGGGATATGTTTACAGGCAGAGATATTGAAACCCTTGCTGACAAGCGGTTGCCGTCAGGAGAACGTGCAGATGAACTCACGTCCGAAGTCGCAAAGCTTATTGGTAAGTATACCGGCGAGGCTAACCTTTCTCCAAAGCAAGTTGATGTTCTCTTGCGTGGATATCTTGGCACACTAGCAACAACCTTTACTTCTATCGTTGACGGGTTTCTTGCATCAGCCGGTACTCGTCCGCAGGGGTATTTTGGAGATCCGACAAATCCTGTTTCTATCGGTGCCAATGCTGTAGGCCTTGCTCGCTTTGTGAAATCTCCTGAGCAACTTACAAACAAGTACGTCAAAGACTTCTACACAATGGTGAAGGATGTAACAGAGATCACCAGCTCCATTAAGAAGGCTCAGGATACTGGGGACATTGATGCTTTGTTGGAAAAGCTTGAGGCTAACCCACAAGCTATGACCTTGAAGCCAATGCTCAATCGTGTTCAAAATAGAATCGGTGATCTTAACGACGCTATGGATAAGGTTCGTCTCAATCAAAACATTTCCGCTGAAGACAAAGTTCAACGGATCAATATGTTGAGGGAAGAAAAGGTTCGTCTAGCAGAACAGGCCGTGACTATGGGCCGAGAACTTGGATTGTAATATGCGCGATAACTACAACACCTGCATTGCTCACGTCCTCAAACATGAGGGAGGCTTCGTAAATCATCCTTCTGATCCGGGCGGAGCTACCAACAAAGGGGTGACCAAAAAGGTTTGGGAAGAGTGGGTTGGTCACCCAGTAACAATCGATGACATGAAGGCGTTGACAACAGAAGATGTCCAACCGCTCTACAAAAAGAACTACTGGGACCGTGTCCGTGGAGATGATCTACCGGCAGGTGTGGACTATGCTGTGTTTGATGTTGCTGTTAATAGTGGTGTTGTGCGTGCCGCCAAGTTTCTTCAGGCTGCTCTTGGACTTAATCAGGATGGCATCATTGGGCCAGCTACCCTTGCTGCCGTAGCCGCCGCAAACCCCCGAGATCTTGTAACAAACATCTGCGACAAACGTCTTGCGTTTATGCAGTCCCTTCCCATCTGGAGTACATTTGGGAAGGGCTGGCAACGTCGCGTTGATGACGTAGAAAAGGTTGCGTTCGAGATGGCAACTTAGATCAGCCACTCTTTGTAGCCTTCTTTCAGGACCGTCGAAGCAATATCAATCTTGTCACGTAGAGCAGACAGGATCTTTTCGTCCACCGTACCTTCAGTAACGATGTCGATGTAAGTGACATTGTTCTTCTGACCAATGCGGTGTGCGCGATCTTCTGACTGAAGTCTGACTTCTAAGTCATAACTATTACTGTAATAAATGACAGTTTTAGCCTCAGTCAGCGTCAGGCCGTAGCCACCTGTACGAGGCTGTCCGACAAAGAACCGCACAGAGTTGTTGGGGTCTTGGAAGTCCTCTACAATCTGCTGTCTGTCCTCTGCCTTTGTCTCGCCGAAGTACATACGGACTGTGCCTTCCCCGTATTCTTTTTGAATGGCCTTGGCGATGGCGTAAATGTCGTGGGTATAGTTGGCCCAGATAATTACTTTGCCGTCTACCTCTTCCAATGCCTCCATCAATTCGTTAAGCTTGTTGGAAGGGATTGTTTCAAACTTCCCGTCGTCAGTCTTCAAGAATCCGGAGCACACCTGTTGAAGTCGCAGGATCTGAGTAAGTGCATTTGCCGCCGTAACAACCCCTTGCTCGAGGACGGCAAGTGCGATTGTTTTGAGCTGGTCGTAGACGCGCCGTTGCTCGGGCGTAAGTTCTACCAATCTCTTGATGTAGATCTTCTCGGGGAGATCGAGACAATCTTTCTTGAGAATACGGTAACTAAACCGGTCAAGGTTGTTTGTAAGTTCTTCGAGGTTCTGGTACCCGACAACTTGATTGAAGGAGTGGGTGCCGACGGAACGTCTCCACATTTTACAGTAGCGGGCTTGGAAACTGAAGAACGACCCAAAGCCAAGAAGATGCGGGTCAAGAAAGTCGCACTGCGAAAATAGATCCATCGGTGTCTTGGTGATAGGAGATCCCGTTGCGATCCTACGATACTTGGCAAGACCACCTACATTCACGATGTTCTTTGTACGCTTGGCTGAACGATTCTTAATCGTCGTGCTTTCATCCACTGCCATAAAGACTTTGCGCTTGCGTAGAAACTGCTTGGCAAACTCTACGCCCTTGTCAGTGGAGAATGCTTCGACATTCATGATCAACACCTTGAGGTTGTCATCGTCCTTCAACGCGACATCGAGATGCTCCAGTTGTTTCTTGGTGTGGTTGGGAGACCAGACTACGATGTCTGCAACGATGTGCTCGGGCAGATGTTCGGGGACCTCTTTCCTCTGCCAATTCTTGTACACACCCTTTGGTGCGACAACCAACACGCCATCGATCTGGCCGTTGTCATAGAGCATGGCAAAGTTGTCGATAAGAATCTTCGATTTGCCTGTGCCCATCTCACAGAACAAAGCGTACTCGTTCTTGTCCCATGACTTTTCCAAAGCCGTAAGCTGATGCGCGTATGGCTGATGCTTAAATTTGTATCTCATGTTCTGCCCTTTCTGTGGCTACAATTATTCTGGATCAAACCAGCCTTCCTTTAAAGATCCCCAGTTGGGACCGCATTCCATATCCACAACACTTGGTACGTGAAGACGTACGCATGACTCCATAATTTCACGCACCTTGTGGGCGGTATCTCTATCGGGAACAGACATTGCCAACTCGTCGTGGATTTGAACGAGGGGCAACAAACCTTCCTTGTGTAACTCAACCATTGCCATCTTGGTCTGATCGGCGGCAGAGCCTTGGATCAAACGGTTCAACGCCTTATAGGCAAAGGCCACCTTGATGTTATTGGGGCCATATGTCTGCTCAGCTTTCTCGCGGTTGTACGGTGTACGTACAGGCTCATCCCGTGAGACGGACACAGGTTCCCACATTGGGAAGCGGCACCGGCGATGGAGCAGGGTGCGGATTAGATAGGGTGGGCGGCTTGCTCTGCCCGAGCATTTATCGGCAAGCTCTTTGAGGAACGGGATGTTCTGGTGGTACTTGCGGGACAAGCCCTTGGCCTCGTCAAGATCAACACCGAGCTGATGCGAAAGCTTGTTGACGCCCATGCCGTAGATCAAACCCAAGCCGATTGTCTTTGCTTCCTTGCGCGACACACCCATGAGATCAGCCGCAAGCTGATGGAAGTCTGTACGAGGATCATCCAAGAACGCATGAACAAACTCATCTGACCCGCCAAGGTCGAGGGACTTCGCGTAATGCACGACAAGGCGTGGCTCTTGTGATGCGTAGTCAAACGATCCCCATGTCTCACCCTTCTCCGGAAGAAAGAGCGACCGGATCAAGGAGGAGATGTTTTGATCGCGAGATGGGATCTGCTGAAGGTTTGGGTTTGAATAGCTGAACCGCCCTGTCACCGTGCCGCCATCGTCACTGCGGAGCTGATGCATTTCAGGGTGCAAGCGACCATTGTTCTGGTGGCGGAGGATCGTCTCGATAAATGTCGAGTGTGCCTTGTTCAATTCACGGGCCTTGACCACGGACTGAGCAAACGGGTGCTCGTGGTTCTTGAGGAAGTCTTTGGTAAAGCTGGGCTGTCCCTTTGCCGTGCGGTTGTACTCAAGCCCAAGCTTGTCGAAGCCCTTGGCTACGGAAGCCGCCGCCCAGATGTCTACATCAATTCCGTATTCTTTTTTTACAGAGGCAATGATCTCACGCTCTTTTGCGACAAGGTCCTTACCGGCACTCTCTGTCTTCTCAAGATCAATCCTGACCCCTCTAGTCCTCATGTCGATGGCGATCCGAAGGATTTGAGATTCGACCTCAAAGATCTGCTCAAGACCATCGTTCTGGATCATGCCCTTGAAATGGTTCCACAAGCGGAGAGTCAGCGCCGCATCCTGCTCGGCGTACTTGCCAACATACATGGCAGGGAGCAGGTGAAGCTCGGCCTTGGGGTCAAGACCAAACTCCTTCGCCGCATCGCGAAGCATCCGCTCATCTTTGGTTTCGAACAGGTAGTCTTTGCCCAAACTATTTAGCGCATAACTGAAGCGGTTTTCATCCAGTAATGGGGCGGCGATCATTGTATCAATGATCGTTCCCTTTACCTCGACACCCTCTGCTCTCAGCCAACCCACGTCATACTGTGCGTTGTGAAAGATGTAGTGCGCTTCGGGGTCTGAGCAGAGATCCTTCATGTAGTTGAGGACCATGCTCGGTGGGAAATTGTCACCCTTACCGTGACGAATGGGGAGATAGATCGCCAGACCTTCAACAGCGATGGCTACGCCAACGACGTGCCCGTCCTTGGTGGGCCATCCACTGCCCTTTGTCTTTAGATTAGGGTCATATGTTTCAAGGTCGATACAAAACTCTTTTGCCCCTCTCAAGTCCGGAATCTCGGTCGGCATCACCCACTCTGTCTCTGGTGGTTTCACGAAGAACATTGACATCGTTAGTCACTTTCAAAAATTGATTGCAGTCACAGACCGGCCACTTCTTGGACAGCTTATCCATCGTGGTCTGCAACTCAACCTTACCGCACTCACAAACTGCAACGACTTCCATCATGCTGTCCCAACAACATCCGTCATCGCCAACTGAACAACGTCGTAGACTTCGACGCAGGTAGCTAGATACGTATCTTTCGGTACCCCAAGGAGGACAGCAACCTGTGCCGCTTCCTTGATCATGACAAGCGCACAATCAAACATGACGTCTGACGAGCTGTAGTCGTCATCTGTGTATCTGTCGTGCAACTGCCCAATCATATTCTTGATAAGGCTAGTGTAAACGGATTGAACACGGTCGGATGTTGTTTCTTCGGTCATATCCTAAATCCTTGTGTGTTCGTTGGATGAATCAGGTGAAGCTGTTCTTTGGCTCGAGTAAGGCCAACATAGAACACGCGCTTCTCGTCGTCCATAAGATGTGGGTTGTAACGAAGGCGTCTTTCATTGGGGTAGTTAAAGTCTGTAAGCAACAAGACGTTGTCTGCTTCCGCACCTTTTGCCCCATGAATGGTGGAGATATGGATGCGGGGCTTGCTTCCTACGTTCTCACCCTTCTTCTCGCACGCCTCAAAATATACCCGAGTCTCTTCAGGGATGCGCTTCAATCCAATGTTCCAAGGATCTTGGTGCTTCAATCCAAAGTCTTGCACAAGATCTTGAATTTTATAGGGCCTGTCTTCGTCAGCATTCGGCATCGTTTTAAAGCCGTGTGTCACCTGATCTTTGTCCATGAACTTATATGCAAGACGAACCTCTTCAACGGTTGCTTCGCCACCACTACGCAGACGTTCCCAGATCTCAATCGCAGAGGTGATGTCGTTCTTGTCAGACCCACCAAGACGTGTCGTATAGAGGTGACCTTTTGTTTTGACCTGCTCTTCCAAACCTCGGATCATGTTCTTGGTGCGACCAAGCAGAAGCCACGATCCTTCTGAGAGATCGACACTCATGCTGTCTGAGTGCCACTGCACAACGCCACGCTCTGGACGAGGCTCAAAAACTTTAGGGCGGCGTGAGTTGATGCGGTTAATCAGACTCTGTGAAATCTCATGGTGACTGCTCGGGATACGGTAGCTTCGATCCAGTACTGTCACGTCACCGTCAAGGCGGATAAAGTAATCCACGTCAGCCCCAGCCCAACGATAGATGGCTTGGTCATCGTCACCGGCAATGTATGTTTCTTCTGAACAGCGTTCGATGAGGTGTGCCATCTGCCACTGTAGAGGAGACAGATCCTGTGCCTCATCGATAAAGGCGACATCAAGTCTGGGAGCAAGTTCCTGCGCGACAAACTGCTCGAGCAGATCAGTGTAGTCGAAGAGTTGATGCTTCTTCTTGTACTCATTCACACAGCGAGCAACCCACTCAAGCTCTGACCAATTGACATAGAGAGACACCTCTGTCCGATTGTACAGATCCCGCAGTGGAGTCTGGCAGATGCGAGCCATGTTAATTGTCTGAAGAAACTTGTCGCCGTATCCAAAGTCTACAAAAGGACCATCCTCAATCTCAAAGCTTTGGTTAAACTTTGGGATCTTCAGCCACTTACTAATGTCGTTGTAGTGCTCATACTGCATAAGGTTCTTGGATGGAATACCAAGCTGACGAAACGCCAAACTGTGCAATGTCTTAAAGAACGGAAACGCACTGGCCTCCAGTTTGAACTTGGCTTTTGCACGCGTGATCGCTTCGTGCGCGGCACGACGAGTGAAAGCGAAGTAGCCAATGCGATCCGGAGGCACGCCCTTGTCGAGATAATATTCTACCAAGGACAAAAGCTTTGTTGTTTTACCTGTGCCCGGGGGCCCGAGAATAATATGCATTAGAGTACCTGATCTTCTTTGAACTGCGGGATCTCCCGCTTGTTGATAACCATTCTATCGACAAAGTGTTTTTCAGGAACGCTCCAAACGTGAACACCTTTGCCGCGCACATTCCAAAAACCTTTCAACGCCCCATCAATTTCTTTCAGTACGAGGCCAATCTTGTTGGTTGTATACTGTGTGAAACCGTTAACAATAAGGTGCTTCTTAAGATCTTTGATTTGAAAAAAGATTCTTCCATCCAACCAGACAGCAATGCCTTGCAAGATTTCCTGTTTCTCACTGCCACGCGCACGATCACAACAAAACGCCGTCAACAGATCTTCAAACTCACCTTTGGTCGTTGTGTCCGGTGGGACTTCAACAACGGTTGCATTTGCAAGCAATGCCGCAACTCGCCGTTGCCATACCGGCGCACTCACCATCGGAGGGAACTGATTGATCTGTGAGATGCAGGCTTTCTGAAACATCGTCTGCGAGTGGAGCGAGTCTGTGTTGAGCTCTAACCTTTGCCCATTGACAGTCAGGATCCAGATCGGAGGATCACCGTCGATCTTTGTGAGCGAACTAATGTCGACGTTGGCATTACCTTCTCCGACACCAAACTTGCGCGTCATGCAAATGTCTTTGTTGCAGAACGGTGCAATCGGTTGATCGCCACACTTGTAGAAGTAGTCCTTCTTTTTCAATTGTTTAATGATGGCTTCAACTTCCCTATTATCCAAGGGCGGAACCACCATCTTAGCATTCATCTTCTTCACACGTTCTTCCCAATCGTCAGGGGCAGACAACCGTGCATACACTCCAAGGTTGAACAGTGCGTTGTTGCGACTACCTTCTCCGAAACCTTGCGATGCAAGGTGCTGAAGACACGGCGGTCCTTCGGGCAAAGTATCGTCTTGGCTTTCATCGCGTGTCTTAATTGCAAAGAATTCATCTGCCGTCATCACGCGAGACTTGGCGAAGTCTACAAACTCTTGTGCGCTAAGACCCGTGCCTTCGTCGTTGAAACCGAAGCGGGTACTTCGCCCACTGGCAAAGTACGGCATGTTCAAGAAGTTGCCTGTGTCACCACGATCAAGCAGGATCGACGCCTGCTTCGGAAAGATCTCACAATTACCGTAACCAAGCAGGGCGGCGATAGCACCGCACTTGGACATGGCATCACCGGCAGGGATGCTTTCACTCAGAAAAAAGTAGAGGTGTCCACCTCCAGATTTTGACCGGCAAAGCACACCCTTGATATGTAAAGATTTGAGCTTTCTCGCGAGGGAAGCGTGATCGAGACTGTATACGTCAACGTCGATGGCGCACCACCGTACAGTGTTCTCGCTCGTGATGGGGATAATCCCAAGGCCAACCTTGCCATCGAGATGACTTCTCCAATGATCAAGAGTCGTTGCTTCACGGATAACGCGGGCTGTTCCCTGACGTTTGCCATCTGTTACTCTTTCTGCGTTGATCTCAAATGTTCCGTGCGCGATATCGCTACCACGAAAGAGATCGTAGAATTCTTTTGTTAAGTCCACGGTTCATCCCCCGAGGAGGACACGGCCCGTAGGCCGTGCCTCTGTCCACCAATTAAAGAACTTCGTCTTCTCTTGCAGTGGAGCTCGAGCTTGCAGCGTGTTCTGATCCATCGTCTTCACGGACCTTCACATCACCTGCACGCACGGCAAGCATAAAGTCGTGAGCCAACTGGAAAGTCTCAGTATCAACATGATCTTCCTTTGTGATGTCCCAACCGTACCACGACCCCTTATCATTCTGCTGTTGGGCAGTACGCATCTTGTACATGTAGGTGTACATCGGGAGAGTAAACAATCCCTTTGAACCACGAGCAGTCTGGGCCTGCATGGTAGTATTCCATTTCTTCGCACGCGTAACTTGCGAGGAAGACATGGCAATCATGCAACGCTGTGGACCATCCGAGGTAATCAGAAGAACAAAGTACTGGTATGTGTTCACCAGCATGTTGCCGTTCGGAAGGACATCATTACCGCGATCATCGCGACGTGTTGTCTTCACGACCGGATCTTCCGCGTGATAGCTGGCAACGTACCCGCCGCCCTTTTCACGAGGCTTCCACTCAACATAACGATGCGAGAGATAGCAGGGCACAACGATTACGCCTTCGTCACCTTTGAACGCGCGGTTCTCTACCGTGTGGTAGATGTCCCCTGCCTCTGCGCCTTGTACGTAAGCACCATCACGCTTGTTCACCTGCGGTGACAACTGCGCGAGGATACGAAGGAAGGGGATCGACATATCCTCTGCCTTCATCTCTTGCATGCCGCCACCGGCAAACTGCTCGAGATCGATACCACCAACAAGGGTGAGGTGTGAGGTCTTCTCGACCTTTGCTACAGCATTCTTAGTCATTACTTCTTTCCTTTCCGGACACGGGCTTTCTGGCCCACATAAACACCAAACAAATCACTTGGAAGAGCAGACCCCTTTTCAATCTGCTCCTTTGCAAAAGCCTTGAGTGTCATGGGTTCAACCCATTGCTTCTGCGACACATCCATTCCCTGCTGTTCAAGACTGTTGAGCAGAGCCTGTGCCTCATCATCACGACCGCGACCAAACGAGGCCGAGACTGTGTTCTTCACGATATCCCCAAAGCCGTGATCGCGAAGCCAGTGAAAGGCTTCGACGGTACGATCCTTGGGGATCGATGCACCATAGAATGGATCAACGGTAACAACGCTTCCGTCTTCCATCTGCAATGACTTCAGCCCATGCTCGGCTAGAGCAGAAGGCAATTCTTCTTCTTGCACGCGACGGAGATCCTCCTTCGTGCGTGAAAGTTCTTCTTCAATATCAACGACACGCTTCTCGAGTGTCATTTGTTTCTTGACCAAGGAAGAAACCCGCGAGAGTCCTTCCTCTTCAATCTTCGCGACTTCAGCAGCCGCCGCCTCAAGAACTGACAGATCCACTTTCTTTCTCCTTTCCAAAGAGATTGACCTGTATCGGGTAGTACATTTGATCCAATCGATCCCACTTCAACACTTGGAATTTTCCATTGTTGGAGGAGGCGGCAATGGCACAAGCGATGCCAATGCAAACCGGATCACCAGACAGGACTAGATAGTCCTTATCGGTAAACTTAGAGAGCTTCCTCAGCATACGCCGTACCGTTGGCGCGGCAGACAAAGCAATCTGATCCTTGGCAGGAATCAGAACATCTAGCTCACCGAAACTTAAAGCATCAGAGAGATCTCTCCCCCTAACTTCTTGCGTAATATAAACCGTCACGGCTTTCTTCTCCGTATGGGTTGAGGACGGTAAGGTGTCCTCTGCCCTTTGTCAACTGACCTATTCAGGTCCAATTAAAAAGTTGTGAATAGTTTCCCCGTACAATGTGTGCTTGTACTTCCAAACCTTCAGCATCTCTTCACTGCCATCGGTAACAAAACAGAACAGGTCTTGGCGTAGAGGGATGTCAACATCTGTCAACACCCCAATAAGCGTTACATCTGTCACCGTCACAACTTCACCATTCTTGCCGTGAAGGTAGACATTTGGGTGGTGAAAAAAGTTGTACATGGTGTCTATGATCGGAGCTTCTTGACCGTGGCTTGCGGGATACCACCGGTCCCCGCAACACGAGCAGTCACGCTCTTTCTCGACGCCGTCAAAGTATATACCAATGCCCTCGGCTATATCATTTGCGGCTTCTTCAGAGTCGGCCTCGATCCATACGTTAGGACCAATGCCTTTGTACCCGTCAATGTAGAAAGATCCACCACTATTGTTTTGATGAAACTCGTACCACATTACCGTTGTTCCTCGTATCCCCAATCGGTTAGCCCATGCAACTTCATGAGTTCTTTCACTTCCCTAAGAGACGTTACGCCAAAGTTTGGTTGCCGTAAAAGTTCGCTCTTCTTAAGAACGTACACATCTCCTAAAGTCTTAACATTCATGTTCAAAAAAACATTGTAAACACGAGTGCTAAGCTCAAGCTCTTCAATTGACTTCTCGAAGGTTTCTACCTTTTCCCCCATAAGGGACTTGTATTTCCTTCTCAAAATTACGGTTTCATTGGTTATGAAATCAATCGTTGCCTTGAGAACGCGAATTGTTTTTTCTTGTTCCTTAACCGTAAGGAATTGTTCCTTGTAAATGTCTATAGCTTTCTTAAGAATAGTTTCTGCATCAGGTTCAATGGAGTAAACCATATCATCAATGGGCTCCATTTGTTTTGGATCGTAGTACATCATGTCTCTTTCCTTTCTAAGAGATTTAAAAAGTAAACTTACCACCTTTGCTGATAAGTATATACCAACGGTCACCGTTGTCGTCTTCACACAAGGCAACGAGTTCGTCGCCGTGCTTCTCGTATCGGATGATCTTTCTCATAAATCATTCACCGTTTCAAAAGTCTTAGTAACAAGACGTTTGATAAGATCGTCTGTCGATGCCGCATGGATCTCGTTCAATGCATAACGAAACACGCGTTCCTTGTGGATCGACGCCACCGCCGCATCGAGAGCATTGTCTCGTTGTTGTTCTGCCATAGCCAACATCTTACGAAGCGCGATGATGTGCTCAAGCGTCTCGTTGTCTGCGTGCCTTTCTTCTGGGGCATATGGCCCCAGCCATCTGACCTCTGCCATTTGTCTTTTACTCCTGAACCCTGTCATCGTTTTCATTCCACACTATAGTTTCAACCGGCGCATTCGTTTCGATCCACACACGGGCACCGCATGAGAGTGGCTCATCCGCAGAGTAAACCACTCGCGACTCACCCTTGATGCGAACCTCATGGGCATAGGTATTTGACTTGTATGTCTTGACTGTCAACACAGGATCTCTGCCCTTTGTCTTGGCGTTCTTCTTGATGATGTGTTGGTTAACGTGAATGATCGTCTTCATTCAACTTCCTAAAATAAGTTTCCAGAGAACGCTCAATAGAAACACGTTCATTTTCTATCTTACTTTTTTCGTATTTCAACTGCGCTGACCTCATATCTATAGAGGATAGTTCAGCAGTTACTTTATGGTACTTTTTCATCACTTGAAAAAGGTTTTCTTTCAGCTCTTCTTCGGTGTTCATTTCTGCCTCAACAATCTCTTTGTGAATGAAACAAGAAGGTCATGATGGCGACCCTCGTGCCAATGCTTATTGATGTACTTGTACCTACCTTGATACCACGACTCTAAACTTTCTGGGTGACAACCAATCAAACCAACGCGGCCTTGAATGATCGCCATAGGATCGTCATTAGCATAGCGAGCTATCGTCTGACAACGGCCTTCTCCCTCGTATGTGCAACCATCGTAAAAGAACATGGTGTCCTTTTTCCCCTGCCAATCGACCGGCGCGACAGTTGCGTAGGATCGTTTAACATCTGCCGTTGGTCGCTTGATGTACTGCACAGGCTCGAGGTTGGTAAGCAGATCAAAGTAGTCCCGCCCCGCCCAGTAAGCGCCCATACAGATCCCTAAGTATTTGCCACCATTGGCAACAAAGTCAGCGACGGCGTTGCCCTCCCTCCGTTTGAAGAAATCGTAGTAGCGACGAGCATCTCCAATCCCGCCACCAAAAGCGACGATGTCGATCTCGTCAAAGGTGTTGGCATGAAACTCTGTCTCATCAAAAGTCTTGATCTTGAAGTCACCAGATAAAGCTTCGACCATCCCATCGATACACTCTTGGGAACATTCTGGATCGTGTCGGAAGATGGCAATTGCCGGTTTCATAAAAGCCACAATGATGCGATGTTACTTATGGTTGCACAGAAAAAGATGATAGCCCACGGGTACTTCTCCTCATACAGAAACGATATTGCGACAAGTAGGTCGAACACCGCCATCGCTATGATCAGTTTGTAACCCACGGGTTTATCTTTCTACGACTTAATTATCTTCAGCCCATGAACCTGACCACGGGCAAACCTTTTAAACTGACCGCGCATGTTCATGACGTCACGTCCTGATATGCCATCAGCCCTTGATATTGGATGGAGTAAGACTACCCCATCACTATTCCGGAAGGAAGCCCAGTCGTGTTTGCTTTTGGTATGCATTCCTAAAAAGGTCAGGCCCGTATCAGCCGCTAGTTCCCTCAGTATCTTTGTTTCCTTGAATGCCATTGCTTGCCCCTTTCTTACGGACTTCCCAGTACTCATCGCAGGAAATGCTTAGGTTCCCGTTCTGCCAAGACCGCCAGAACGGCGGGTCTATGAACCAAGACTGATAAGTCGGGTCTGGCTCCTTCCCACTGGCAGGGGATCGATAACACGTCTCCGCCAACGGACATCCCTCATCTGCCCCCTTACACATCGTTACGTCCATGTGGCCCTCCTGTGTAGCGACCAATTAGGATCATTGCGATGCACAAGACCATGACGGTCTCGCACACCACAAAGACTATCCATTCATGACTCATTTCTTGAAGATCGCCAAGACCGGAGCCTTCTCTTCTTTACCTTCCGCGCCGACAAAGTTGATCTCACCTACGGTTGGCATCCCTGCCTCAGCCAACTCCTTCTGCACGGTATGAAGCGACGTGTTCGACCACTCTTCGCCAAGCTTTGCGTAGCCACCAATGTCTTCCCAGTGGTCACGGTAGTTGCGATCACCGGACAGAACCCGTGCGATCTTCATGGCGATCTGTTCAAGCGCCTCGCGCTGTGCCGCATTCAACACAAGCCAGTTCTTCGACATGCTCATTGCTGTCTTCAACTGCTGACTCATCGCCGCAACATCCGCAAAGCTACCGTGTGTCTTCTCGCGCTCGCCCAAGATCTTCTTAACGTCCGACATTGTACTCTCCCCTAATTCTCTTAAGACCGTGCATCACCGACGTGTGATCCACATCACAAAGTCTGGCGATTTCTAAAAACGACAGGCCCTCTTCGCGCAATGCGTCAAAGACCTTCCACCGTATCGCTGTCTTGAAACGAGACCGGTCCTTGTCAAACAGTGTCTTCCAATCAATCGCGTATTCCTCAAGCACGACCACCGTCGCAAGCTTCAGGCGGTTCGATACGGTCGGCATACCTTCCATGAGTTTGGTATAGAAGCTGATGCCACGCTTCTCTGCTTCGGTGCGAAGTGTTCTCGCGTCACTCATCATGTCGCGATAGTTCTTGTCGCCCGAACCATATCGCGCCCAACGCTCGATCTCCGGAAGCTCTTCGATCTGCTCTGGCTCAAGTACAACGACAGGTGCGGGTTGTTCTTTGACCTCTGTCCTTTGAATCACGACAGGCCTCACCGGCGGGCGAAACTTGTTGCGGATCGTTTTGTAGTTATCAATGTAGGATACGGTCATTTAGACTTCTTCCCTTTCTTCTTGTTGTTCACGATATCCTTCAGCTCTTTCACTTGATCGGGATCCATGCGGTAGCCCCAACCATAACTGTTCTCGATCACAAAGCCGTAGTCTTCGAGAGCCTTACGCAAGCGCCAGACAACAATCTTTGAGTAGTCTGCATCGTGCTCTGCCTTCTTGCCAAAGAGTTCTGCGGTCTTTGTCAAAGCCTCGTTCGACACGCGGCCTGAGTCCAAGAAAAGCTTCAACGCCGCCGCCAACTGATCGGTGAGATTGAAGTAATCCTTGAGGCGAGAGCTGAATTGATCCACCGAAAACAAGCTACGGTAATAATCCAGTTCTTCCTCATACGCTCGAACAAGCCGTTCCAATTCTTCTTTAGTCATCTGCTCTACCTTCATTGTACATCGAGTAAATCTCATGCACGACATCGTGCATCTCGTCTTCTGTAAGACCTGCCGTGCAAGACGACAGGATCGCGAAATTCACAAGAGTCTGAAGACCCGTAGCAATTGCGGCCTCCCTCTCTTCATCGGTCGTTGCCTCATTAAGATAGCCGTTCATGAGATCGGCAAGCTTATCGAGAAGCTTTCTTGATTTGCTTCTGTCCTCTGTCATTGGTCACCTACCATCAGCTTGGATAAACGCTTTGAGTCTGCGACTTCTTTCAAGATGAATTCGCGAGTGCGGGAAGGCATCGAGGGATCTGCAAGCGCACGCTCCATCTCCACACGATACCCATCCAACACAATGCTCAGGAAAGCCTTGTCAGCAGACGTCAGACACAACGCGCTGACCTCAAGGCTACGAGACACGAGGAAATTTGTAGCTTGATACTTGTCCATATTACTTCGCCCCTTTCTTTGGAAGTTCTGACTTCGTTATCTGTTCGATGACGTCTGTAAGGTTGCTGTATTCTCTGCGATACCAATCGGTGTAGTAGTTTTCCCAAGCACGAATAAATTGTTTGAGGACTTCGACCGCCGCCCATGTGCTGACAACGATCACCGCAATCTCTTTAAGCTCTTCCATTACTTCCCTTTCTTAGGTTCATGGCTTTGGAACAGGTCCAACTGCTCCTGTAGTCGTTCGATTACACGCTTTTGTAAATCAATAATATCGTCAGGCCACGACGCAGTGTCTACTTTCTGTTGTCCTCTGTCAACTGGTGGTTTATCTGAGGCCACAGGATTTGTGAGATCAAGGGTGTTGAGCCAGTCAAGTAGGTCCGACAATCTGGTTGGAATATCAAAAGGGATGACTGTTCCCTGACCTCTGTCCTTTATCATCTGTCGGGCCTTGACTTCGCTCGAGACCCATACAGGGCGTTCTAAACCGGTCACGCAATAGGCTTTTGGCATCTCAGGCGTCCTCTGAAAGCTTGCGGATGAACCCCATTGTTATTCTCAGCTCATGGAGTTCTTCCCGCAACCGGTTAATTTCATCCGTAGAGTTTGACCTCGCGTTAAGATCAACGTGGCATATATTCAAATCAACATGGCCTACATGCAGTTTGTCCACGGATTCAATCACATGGCGGTCTCCGTCATCCCAAACGTAGACTTCCGCCCAATCAGCCAAGTCCTTCAAGGATTCACGCAATTGTCCAACAGTAAAGATCATGTCAGTTCTCCGGTTCGATCTGGACTTCCACAAGCTCTGTGTTGTCAGAGCAATCGTGGCAGAAGGCCTCGCCTGTGAAGTTGGCGATCTCCCACGTTTGTTTTTCGACATTCCAATCGCAGAAGGCGTCCTGCCCGACGCGGTCAGACTTGCAACGGGTGCAGATGTATTTGATCTTCATGGGTTCCTCCTATCGCCAGTAGTCTATGATCTTGCCGTCTTCGACCAACGCGAAAGACAGGTCGCCCATATGTCCGACACAGGACAAGGCGGTCTGCATGGCGAGAATCGCCTCGTAGAGCAGGCCCTTTCTCAAATTGTCCGAGTCGTCTGCGTGGCTGACGTCGTAGGCATAGATGCCCCCCGACTCCTTGGCGTCAACGTAGTTTGTGTAACAAACGGCACTAAAAACGTGGATCTCGCGTGACATGGGGTCACTCCTCTTCGGGGTCATAAGGTTCAACGAACAAAAGAAGCTCGTCCTCTTGCCATTCCGTCTCTGGGATCTTGCCTGCAACTTCCCGCGCAGACATCTCCCCCTCAGCCTCCACAAGAATGGACTTGTAGGAGGCGAGGGTTACCAAATACTGGGCCATCAGATCTGTCCTTTCTCGATCAGGTCGTTGATGGGGTTCATGATCTCGTCGATGACGGTGAAGGTCGAGTGATCGGCGATCACGTCGAAACCGTCATTGCCATAGACACACCAGACCCACCCGTAACCAATCTTTAGGTCGTTCTCTGCCTTGTACAGGTGGATATACTCCTCGTCGGTCTGCATGATCTGAGCCTTGGCTTCTTCCGGTGTGCCACAGTAGATGATCTCGTCGTCGTTCCCGCCATTGTCGATCCAGATACCGAAGCCACGCTCGAAGGCGGCATCGATGACCATGCTGACGATCTTCCGCTCGATCCCTGTGCGTTGCTCAATGTTCATGGGTTCCTCCTCAGTCACACGATGTCCAACGGGTGCAGGCGACGTAGAAGGAATGGTTGAGCTTTACCGCCCGACCACGTCCGTTGTAGCCCAAGCGCCACGACTCGGTGTAGTCGTCGGCATATTGCTTGGCCTGCTCTTCTGACTCGAACGGGCCAATGTAGTAGTCGAGGTGGGACGGGGTTTTCTTCTCGTTCCAGACCCCCAAGATCAGACCGTCTTTGGTGGTCAGGTTGTATTCGTGGTGCATTGCCATTTCCATGTGATGTTCCTTTCTTTGAACAAATCAACAGGGTGCAAGATATAGATTGTTTACAAAGGATCAACGCACACAAGCGCATACCTGCCATGCGACCGGCGCATGGGTGTGCCTACAAAGATTTAAGGTGTTGGGCAGTCAGAACGGGAGTTCGAATTCGTCCTCGTTGCCTGCGTTGTCGTCCACGTCGAAGTCCTCGCCCACGAATTCCCACTCGCTCTCGTCCGAGAAGCGGGCCATCTCCAAGGCTTCGTCCTCGTTGGCGGCCTCTACTTCCATCACATAGGTCACGAGGTTGTAGACGGTGAAGATCTTGGGATCGGTCATGGCAGGCCTCCTATTGCAGTGGTCAGATTGTAACTGGGGGCCGCCAATAAATCGAGGGGAATTGTTGGCGGGGGTGGTTAGTGGTGGGTGGTTAGAGGTCCTCTGTCCTTTGACAAACTGCCTATAAGGGAAGTGAGGTCTATCTAATTTGTTGTTAACTTTGATAGGGAAAAGATGAATGATTTCAAATACCTTATCACTTCTATCATAAATATCGTCGATTTTAAAAAAGTGTGTTTTTCCAAACTGAATCTGCGCGCGCGCGGCGTTAAAAAATTTTTGGACACACAAAAGGTGGATTCGGCATGATAGAAATGATAGAATTGATAACCCATTGATAATACAAGAGAATATGCTATCTTTTTTACAGGAAGCTATCATAAAATGTGATAGACCAAATAAGTTCCCCCCGCGCATGTGGACAGGATTTTTCTCTGTGGAAATAAAATTTTTCTTTGGCTAGAATGCCTTACTGGGAAATTCAGAACAGAAAGAGAACATCGTGAAGGATCGCAAGCAGACCCACTATGTGAAGGCTGTCGCCCCTCCCAAGACTAAGCTGACGAAGCTTGAGTCGGGCCTGACCCAGATGCAGGAGGACTTTTGCCGCAACTTCGTCTTCGGCTTCATGACTCAGACAGAAGCCGCAGAGAAGGCGGGCTATCAAGACGCCGCTGTCGTGGCCTCTCGTTTTATGAACGGTCGCGACTTTCCCAAAGTCATCGACCGGATCCGTGAGCTTGAGAAAAGCCTCGCCAAACAGCATGAGGTTACCTACGAGAGCCACATCACCCAACTGGCTCGCATCCGTGATCTCGCCATTGAACAGAAGGCCCTTGGCCCTGCTGTCGCGGCAGAGAAGCAACGCGGCATGGCGGCAGGCCTCTACATCAGCCGCTCTGAAATCCTTGTGGGCAAGATCGACCAGATGTCCCGTGAAGAGGTGCTCGCCGAGCTTCAGAAACTGCATGAGCAATACCCTGCATTGAAGCAGGCGATGCTTCCCCCGAAGGAGATCGACCTTGTTCCAAACCGAGAAGAAGATGTATCAGTCCTTGAAGAAAGCGACGGAGACGATCCATTGGACAAGGGTTGAGGCGTGGGCAGGCGTCGGAATACCAGACGTCAACGGAGCCGCCCCTTTCGGCGAATTTTGGCTCGAAAACAAGGTAGAATCTCGCAAGGCGATCCAACCGGTCTCTTTGTGGCGTCCCGCCCAAATTGCTTGGCAAACAAGGAGAGCGGCATTTTTTCCTAACGTGTTCAACTTGGTCAGCCGTCCACGGGCAGAGGTTGTAGAAATTTTTTCATGCTCAAAGCTACTAGATCTAGTGGAAAACCCTGAAATTACCCCAGATTTAGTGTTATCCGCGCCGGTAAAGTGGCAGACCTTGCTCGATTTCCTTGAATCACGGCTCATTGCCCTGCGCCGGTAAAGTCTTAAAACACTTTACCGTGGAACAAATGCGTGTTAGGAAAATGTTCCACATGTTCCACGGAGCGACCCATGAAAACGACATGCTCAAAATGCGGGAATGAAAACGACCGGCACGGGCAGAGATACTGTAAGGCCTGCCATGCCGCATATATGCGCGAGCATCGAACCCCTTACGGGGATCTCTCAGACGAGCAAAAGAAAAAGGTGAAGGCTCGATCTCATGCCAACGTCTACAAGAGACGCGGAAAGCTTGACGCCCAGTATTGTTTCGTGTGCGCCGGTACAGACGCCGAGATGCACCATGAGGATTATGGTAGACCGACAGATGTTCTCTGGCTGTGCCGGTCATGTCATTTATCTTGTCATAACTTTTCACGGGAAACATTCTGGAAAAAGACCCACGGGAGCGCATGCGCTCAACCGTGGGCAGTTGGCGACGGACAAAAGGGAGGCATCCACGTCGCGCCGGTAAAGTAGCACGCACGCCGGTAAAGTATCAATAAGCAAAGAAGAGCTACCCCCTAGTGGAGGGGGTAGGAGATGTTTCGGATGTCATCTGACCAACAGGCACGGCAAGAGCCGCACGCGTTTCCTTGATGACGGGCCGGACAAATATGTCCGACCGGTTCACTGTTCTTGTGGACCGTGCTAGTCCATATGTATTTATTGATTGGCTTGTCGTCGATCATCGGGCTCGAGACCCGCACGATTAGGTTGTCTGGGATCGAGCCGGTAAAGTCATTAATGATTTTTGTCTCACGCGTCGGGAGCCAATGGCGGATCTGGGGCGTAGCCCGTGCGACCTCGCATATCGCCTCTAGCATCTCGACAGATTGCAAGTCTCCACTGTCAAACCAACGGTGATATGGTTCGCCGGTTTTCTCGTAAGCTTTATTGATTTGGAAGGTGATGTAGGCGACCCATCGCGCCGGATCGGTTTTGATCATGCGGTTTGCCTTGTCTAGGTTGCCCGTCCATCCGGCGTTGACGGTAGGCCGGAAATTTTGAAGCCTTAGGGCATAACATTCATAACAAACCGACCCCTCTAGATCGGCAAGCTTGCCGCCTACGTTGCAGTGCTTTGCCGAGACTGCGAAGGTAGAGCCCGGCATTTTTGTATTACCTATTGATATCTTGCCTGCGCTTTGCGCTTCTTTGAGAGTTGTCATGATATCCCCTTTCTGTGGAATTGACCCGCCAAGAATAACAGAAGTCAAATAAAAGTCAACAAATAAAAACGGGCCCGCCTGTGGAGAAGCGGGCCCGCGCCGGTAAAGTCCGACTGCGCCGGTAAAGTTCTAATCTTCGCTGAATTGATTGACTGCCATATCCTCGACCACGTTGCAGGCTTCGGCGTAACGAGCGGCAAGCTCCTCTAGTTCGGGATCTGACGGTATGTTTTGACGGGCAAGATTAATTACAATCTCTAGGGCTTCGGCAATGTCCATATACTTTCTCCTTGTCATAAGAAAACGGGCCCGCCTGTGGAGAAGCGGGCCCGCGCCGGTAAAGTGCTAATCTTATTTGATACCGCAGAGCTTCTTTAGCTCAGCCTTTATCGAACGGGCTTTCTCGCCTTTCCAAGTCTGCGCGTTCGCGAGAAAGTAGAGCACAACGGATTTGCCGCTATCCTCATAATAGTTATCCTCAATGCTATCGAGGGACTGCATTGCGCTTAAGTAAGGGACTGCGCCAAAGTAAGGCTTAGTCCAGTCTGCGCGGATTTCACGAGCGATAGTGGAAATAGAACGCATAGGCTTTCTCCCTTTGTTTGCGTTACCAGATCAATATAGGAGCAAGTCAAATAAAAGTCAACAAATAAAAAGCCCCCCGCAAAAATAAATTTGCGAGGGGCAGGGGCGTGTGGAGAAGTCACGCCGGTAAAGTCTCAATGCGCCGGTAAAGTCTTAACTGTGGGTGTAACCGTCAAGTTCGATCCCAAGCCACATGCCTTTCCAAGGGAGCATAAGACAATCAAACCCTCGCACTATCCTGCGACGGAATTGCAAATAAGACTGCGCTTCTGTGGTATCTCGCAAGTAAACCCTCAGTATCGCCTGTTGTTGTGCTTTAGTAATCATAATTCGCCTCGCGCCGGTAAAGTCCTAATAGGACATTGATTGATTAAGGACAAAGAAAAAGCGGGAGCTTGCGCCCCCGCTCTCAATTAGACTGCGATTTCTTCTTCGCTATTGTTGAGGTAGCATACGCCGGTCTCAATAAGATCCCGTGCCATGCGACCGTAGAAACCCTGCAAGCTCCAGACAATGCCGGTGTCGATCAGGTATTGCCAAGCTTCGATGATCTCGAATTCTTCTGCTTCTTCAAGACCTTCGATCAGGCTGATCGCCGTGAATGTGTCCATTGCACTTTCTCCTCTGCTTTGGGACAATATCAATCTATCAACTATAAAGAAAAAGTCAAGGGGAGATTTCTCTCCCCTTTCTTTTATTAGTTAACCGTGATCTCGAAGCTCGCGTTACTCAAGACCTCTTGAGCTTCGTCTCGCGCCCACTCGCGAATACTGTCTTCGCTTGCGACGTCGGGATGATCTGAGATCCGCTCGTTGATGTAGTCGTCGAGCAGACCTTCCTTCGATATCTCATCGACCATGTTTCCAAGGTCCGTCATGTTATATCCCTTGCGATCCGCCAAGGATAAAACCTCCGCCTTCAGCTCTAGCTCCCTGATCCGATCCTCTAGGCTCTTTGCCAGAAGCTCTGTTTTCCGGATCTCGTAAAGCATTTCGTCAAGCAGTCTGCTAAGGTCATGCGCGACGCGCGTGATGTTATCGCTGTTCATAGTATTTCTCCACAATGTAAAACAGCCGTGTTAGACCACCATCGATCTAACACCAGAAGACTAACACATAGTCAAAGGATAGTCAATAACTATTTATGCATACCTGCCATGCGTCTGGCGCATACCTCGCCTGTCGCGCATCAGGTCAACAATGCTGACCTATCCCCGACGCGGGTCCCTTTCCAAGAATCCAGATCCGCTTTCGACCGAACCGTTGACCCCAGACCCCCCTAATTGACCCCTGCCATCGCACGCACTCGACTAAAAACACGATTTTTCACGGAAAGTTATATGGAAATAAAACTTTTGATATTGACCCCGACCCCCTTTTTACGGTCTGTTCATAGGGTCCCCCGGCGGCCCGGGGTATAATAAAAAGAGGACAGAGTGCGCCCGACATATGAAACCCAACAGGATCTGGACAACGAAGCTTCGGTGGCAAAGGTCATCGGTGAGAAGTGGGGCGTCGATGTCCACAAGCTAAAGAACTACTTTGCCTTGGATTACGCCTTGTGCCGCGACAAGACCGTTGTGGCTATCGCAGAGATCAAATGCCGTAATTACTCGTACGACAAGCTCGACTCTTTTGGGGGCGTGATTATCTCTGCCCACAAGATCTTGGAAGCCCAGAAGTGGCATGACCAGTTTCGTATAGCCTTTGTGTTGGCGCTCAAGCTGACAGACGGGATCTATATGCACACTGTTAAAGCTGTGGAATCCTTTCCCCTCTATCCTCTGACCATTGCCGGTCGGAAGGATCGCGGGGATGATCAGGACATCGAACCGTGTTGCCTTATTTCAATGGACAAATTTCAGAGGATATCATGACAGAGCCCCATCCCCTCCGTGAAGCAGTAGCTGAATTCGCAGAACACTTCGGTATGACAGCCGTCCTTATGGATGGTTTCGATGACGCGATCATTGGTACGACCGAGATAAATAACAGCCTTCGGGTGATATATTCTTTCGATAAGATGATCGATGTGCTTATGGTAAGAGACGGGATGACAGAGGACGAAGCTTCCGAGTTTATCGGCTACAACTGTCAAACGTCATTTGACGGTTGTCCTCTGATCATGGACGAGATCAAGCTCTTTTGATATCTACCAAGATATCTACCAATGAGGCATACCCATGACGATGAAATTTATGGGGCGACATCAACTCGTAGACCGCCTGTCAGCGCAGTTAGGGTCGCGGGAGAAGGCCGAGCAAATCTTGAAGAGCCGTGGTCACATGAATGACGACGGGACTTTGACGGCAGCGGGCGAGCGGCGCAACCGGATGACGGCACAGGAGCGGGCGATAGATCGCGCGGCTTCTGCATCGGGAAGATCAAAGGCCGAATACGTCTATGACCCAAGAACCAACAAAGCTATTTTGCGACGTCGTCCGAAGTAACGTGCGCCCAAGACTGCCCTCTGCGTATACGGAGGATGGTATCCTTGCCTACACCATATGCCTTTGCAGTTGCCGGGGCTGATCTCGGGTCATCGAGGATTTGCCGGACCTCGTCTTCTGTAAGCTTGGATCGCCCGTTCCGGGATCCGACGGCAGAGCGGCCACGGATCATCCGGTCGACGACGTTATCTCTTTGAGTGCCAGTGGTCAGATGGCAGGGGTTACAGCACGCGGCGTTATCGCACATGTGCCGGATGACCAGATCTTTGGGGATCTCCCCGCAGAATATCTCGTATGATAATCGGTGGGTGTAGTAATGTTGGCCTCGGATCGTTACGCTCCCATATCCGCCAACGGCCTTGTGTCCTCTGAACTCCCAGCAGTCTCGTTTGTCTTTAACGTCTACTTTTGAGAAGAACCACGCGATGTCATATAGGTCTAGGGGTTGATCGCCCATTATCCTTTGTCCTCTGACATTTATCTCTTTTGTGATATCATACCTAAGTGCTTGATGGAAATAGCGAATGACCGATGAAGAGAAATTACCTCAAGAGATTATGGTTCGGGCCTATCAGTTAGGCGAACGTCTCGGGGTCATTGATACAACAGCTTTGGCTCGCAAAGAGTTTCTGGAGTTTGTGAAACTCGTGTGGCCGAGCTTCATTGCTGGCAAGCATCATCGAGATATTGCGGAGAAGTTTGAGGCTATCGCTCGCGGCGAGCTGAAGCGGGTAATCATTAATCTCCCTCCGCGTCATACGAAATCCGAGTTTGCGAGCTATCTGTTTCCGGCGTGGATGATTGGTAGGAATCCGCATTTGAAGATTATGCAGGCGACGCATACAGCAGATTTGTCTGTGAGGTTTGGTCGCAAGGTTAAGAACCTGATGGAGTCTGAGGAGTATAAGAAGATCTTTCAAACAAAGCTCAGGTCTGACAGTAAGGCTGCATACCGGTGGGAGACAGATGATGGTGGAGAATATTACGCAGCCGGTGTGGGGGGATCCATCGCAGGACGTGGCGCAGACTTATTTATCGTTGATGATCCTCATTCAGAACAAGATGCAATGTCACCGACTGCGCTGGAAAACGCGTGGGAGTGGTATAGTTCGGGTCCGAGACAACGGTTACAGCCGGGCGGTACTATTATCCTAGTCATGACCCGGTGGGGTGAGAACGACCTGACGGCTCGCTTGCTGCGTCAGTCGGCGAATGACCCGAAGGCTGATCAGTGGGAAGTCATTGAGTTTCCGGCGATTCTTCCGAGCGGCAAACCTTTGTGGCCGCAATACTGGAAGATCGAGGAGTTGGAGCGCGTCAAAGCTTCGATTCCGCTCACCCAGTGGAACGCGCAGTATATGCAGACGCCGACCTCGGATACGGCGGCGATCATCAAGCGCGACTGGTGGAAACCTTGGAAGAAGGGAAGCATCCCGCCTTTGCAGTATGTAATGCAAAGCTACGACACGGCGTTCCTTAAAACCCGGACGGCTGACTTTAGCGCGATCCAGACATGGGGCGTCTTCTATCCTTCGGAAGGTGGACCGCCGAACGTGATCCTCCTTGATGCCAAGAAGGGTCGGTGGGAGTTTCCGGAACTGAAGAAGATTGCCCACGACGAGTATAAGTACTGGGATCCGGAAACGGTCTTGATCGAAGCGAAGGCTGCCGGTCATCCTTTGACACAGGAACTCCGGGCAACGGGCATCCCGGTCGTGAACTTTTCTCCAAGCCGGGGAAATGATAAACACGTCAGAATGAACTCCGTGGCCCCCCTATTCGAGGCAGGTTTGGTGTGGTATCCTGAAACGAGCTGGGCCGAAGAGGTCATCGAAGAGATGGCCGCATTTCCATTTGGAGAACATGACGACCACTGTGACGCCGCCACACAAGCGTTGATGCGGTTTCGGCAGGGAGGATTCCTGTCGCATCCGGAAGATCTTGTGATAGAAGGTGAGACGAAGGTCGGCAGAAGGATTTATTATTGATGGCTATTTCCCCGTTCAACAATATTGAAAAGTCTGACGACTCAGACATCGAAGACCTCCTCAAGGACCAGAACGATTCCTCCGAGATGGATGAGGCAGAGGTCGAAGAACAAGAGAGCGTGGACGTTGCCGAGATGGACATCCCGTTCGGCGCAAACCTCGCCGAAGTTTTGGATGAACGCCTTCTACTTAAAATCGTCGATGACCTTGACGAGCTGATCACGGAAGATGATCGAAGCCGCGACGAGTGGAAAAAGATCTACGAGCAGGGCATGGTCTTGCTCGGTCTCAACTATGAAGACCGCACAGAGCCGTTTGAGGGTTCGACGGGTGTTACGCACCCCATCCTCAACGAGGCTGTGACCCAGTTTCAGGCTCAGGCCTACAAGGAATTGCTGCCAGCAGGTGGTCCGGTACGCACACAGATCATCGGAAAGGTGACACCGGAGCGTGAAGCACAGGCAGATCGCATCAAAACTTACATGAACTATCAGATTACGGAGGTCATGGAAGAATATGACCCCGATTTCGACCAGATGTTGTACTTTGTCGGGTACGGTGGGTCGGCTTTCAAGAAGGTTTACTACGACGATTACCTTGGCCGGGCGACCAGTCCCTACATTTTGCCCAAGGATTTGATCGTTCCGTATGCTGCTCGTGATCTTTTGACCGCTGAACGGGTCACTCACGTGCTTAGCTACTCTCCAAATGAACTTAAGCGCCTGCAAGTAAACGGCTTTTACCGCGACATCGACCTCGGTAAGCCATCGGCAGGGGACAAAGATGAGATTCAAGAGCGCGTAGATCGGACGACGGGCATCGAAAAACCAGATGACCCTAACTCATATACGCTTCACGAGTGTCATTGTTACCTCGATATCGAAGGTTTCGAGGACAAAGATGAGGAAGGAGAGGTCACAGGTCTCCAAATCCCCTACATTGTGACCTATGACACCGGTTCCCGTAAGATTTTGTCCATCCGCCGCAACTGGCGTGAGGATGATCCGCTCAAAAAGAAGAGGCAGTTCTTTGTTCAATACAAATTCTTGTCAGGAATGGGGTTCTATGGATTTGGACTCGTTCATCTTTTGGGCAATCTCAGTCGGAGCTCTACCTCTATTCTTCGGCAGTTGGTTGACGCTGGCACTCTTGCGAATTTACCTGCGGGATTTAAGGCAAGAGGACTGAGAATCGAGGATCAAACCCCGATTCAGCCGGGGGAATGGCGAGATGTTGACGCTCCGGGTGGCGATTTGCAGCAATCTCTGCTTCCGCTCCCCTATAAAGAGCCGTCGGCCACACTTTTCCAGCTTTTAGGCTTCTGTATTGGCGCAGCCGAGAAGTTTATCGGTACGACAGACCTTGGAATGGGCGAGTCCAACCAAGAATTGCCGGTCGGTACTACAATCGCCCTGTTGGAACGTGGCTCCCGGGTCATGTCGGCGGTCCACAAACGGATGCACTTCGCTCAAAAGCAGGAATTGAAGCTACTCGCGGACATTTTTGCTGAATATCTACCGCCTGTGTACCCGTACGAGGTCCAAGGCGGTGATGCTTCGGTCAAGGCCCAAGACTTTGACGGCAAGATCGACGTTATTCCGGTTAGCGACCCCAATATCTTCTCGATGACCCAGCGTATTGCGCTGGCTCAACAGCAATTGCAGCTCGCCCAGCAAGCGCCGCAGATGCACAATATGTATGAGGCGTATCGCCGGATGTATTCGGCACTGGGCGTCACCGACGTAGACCTTGTGTTGCCCCCTCCTCCGCAGCCGATGCCGCAAAGCCCTGCCTTGGAGAATGCAAAGTCCCTGACAATCCCGTCCGGTGGTCAACCGTTGAAGGTTTTCCCGGAACAGGACCACATGGCCCACATCCAAACCCACATCACTTTCATGCTCACGCCGCTGATTCAAATGTCACCGGCAGTGTATGGCGTGCTGATGTCCCACGTCCTCGAGCACCTGTCTCTCGCAGCGCAGCAGCAGGTTGTCATCCAAATGCAGCAGCAGGGCATCAATGTCATGTTGCAGCCGCAAGAGATGGAAGTCGAGGTCGCCAAGATTGAAGCCATGATGACTCAGCAGTTGATGCAGCAGCTTATGCCTCAGCAAGGTCCTGACCCGCTTGTGCAGTTGCAGCAGCAGAACCTGCAATTGAAGGCACAGGAACTTCAGCAGAAGGCTCAGTCTGACCAAAGCCGGATTGCTCTTGATGCCCAGAAGCTTCAGACGAAGACTGCATTGGACAAAGAAAAGATCCAATCGATGGAAGACATTGCTCAACTCCGCGCTAACACTGCTATGCAGCGTGTAGCCGCTACCAAAATGGGTAGGTAATCATGCCAGACAGAGAATATGGTGGCGGGTCCTTTAATTCTGGTTACGGTCTTGGTGGCGGGTTTAACCCACGCGCAGGCGACACGCCCGGCTTCGGAACGGGTGGCGGTGGATCCGTAGGTGGCGGGGGCGGCTTCGGTACAACCGGCGCTGGCACACCGGCGGGTGGCGGCGGTCGTGACTATCAATCTCAAGGGCGTGGTTCAAACGTAACTGATGTTCGCCCTGTAGCACCAGCCGAAGCGGCCATGCCTGTGAACATGGGGCTTGCGATGGGTCAGGGCCGTGGCTCTAATGTGACCAGCGCATTTCCATTTTCGCCTGCCGAGACAATGCGCTATGGCATGGCTCCACAAGTTCAGCCGCAAACTGCACCAATATCATTCCCTAATTTTGCTCAGTATCAGATGACTCCCTACACGGTAGGGATGCCGTCGATCTTTGCAAACGTGCCACAGCCAACGATGGCTATTGCACCCACAACAGAAGCTATTCGACCTACCGGCTACACAATCCCAGACTTGGGAGCACAGTTCGGTAAGTATGACTTCAACCCAATGATGGGTCAGGAGACAGGTCCACAACGTCGTGGTGTGCCTGAATCTGCTATTCGTAAAAATCTTGATTACACATACCGCGATACTCTCAACAACTTCTTGGATAGAACCGCAATTATTGAAAGTGGCGGAGATCCATTGGCAAAGAACAAACAAAGTTCGGCCTCTGGTTTATATCAGTTCACGGAGGGAACGTGGCTTGATACAGTTGCTAAGACTCGCCCAGACCTTCTACAGGGCCGCACAGAACAAGAAGTTTTGGATCTGCGTTTCAATCCGGTCCTTTCTACGGAGATGGCTAGAAATCTTGCGATAGAAAATGCCCGCACACTTCGCGACAACGGCATCGCTATTACGCCGGAAAGTCTTTATACCTCACACTTCCTTGGCGTAAACGCTGCTGTAAAAGCATTAAAAGCTGCCCCTGATACACCAATCTCTGAGGTGGTTGGAGAAAAAGCTGTTCGGTATAATCCTTCTATTCTTGGTGATAACAAAACCGTTGCCGATGTTCTTGGTACGGTTAACGCTAAAGTAGCGGGGGCAAGAGTAAGAGAGCCACGTACATTCATGGAAGCAGGTTCTCCTGCCGATGTGTTTATGGGTTCGCCCGCTTCTGGTATGCAAGAAGGGCTAGGCGTGACTGTGTCTGGGGGAGGGGCACAAACGGCGGCGCAAGCAGCGTCGTCGAGTCCACAGACTTTTGGTGAGTGGCTTGGTAGTCTATTTGATACTGGTGGTCGCGTTTCGCAGCTTGAAGCGCAAGGACGTACTTCAACCTATCCGGAGGCTGATATCGGATACGCAAAGCAGAAGTATGCAGAGGACTTTGCTGGCGGCGACATGAGCAAAGTTAAGTCACGCATCGTAGACTTTGGTCAGGGGCCAGTTGTCGATTATTATGTAAAAGATCTCGGCGAAGCAATCTTCGGTGGGTTGGGGCAAGGCATTGCCTCTTTGTTTGGTGGCAAGTCAGAAGGCTCTAGCGACGCTAATCTCTCTGACGAAGAATACTTCCGTAAGTACGGACGTAATAGAGGAGAATGATATGGTTTATCCGATTAAGCGTGCTAAGACAAAGACCCCTAAGGTCGATGATATGGTGCAAGTGATTGAGGGCCAAGGCACAGTTCCTTTCCGTAAGACGGAAAACGTAGCTGTTCCGGGCGCACCTTCAAAGGGTGAAATGAAAGCTCGCGGCTTTGGTGCGATGCTTCGCGGTCAGATGTTCATCGTCCGCTAATGGATCCTTTTACAATACTGGCCGGTGCTACCGCTATCTATAGCGGCCTCAAGTCCGCAGTTAGTGCGGGTGAGGACGTTGTAGATACGGCACGCCGTGTCAGTAGTCTGATGTCTGAGGTGGCTAAAGTCGTGCAGCTCGTTTCGCTGCCACGAAAGAAACGCCTGTTCCAATCCACGGAAGACTTTGAAGCTGAGGCCATGAAACTTTATAGCGCCAAGGCCAAAGCTAATCAGTTGGCGCTTGATGCAAAAAACCTGTTCATTTCCCAACATGGGAAAAACGCTTGGGACTACATCCAAAAACAGGTTGCTGAAATGAAAAGAGAAGCTGCCCGTCAGGCACGACTACACGCAGAAGAGATGGAAGAAGCCCGTAAAGATGCAATACTTGTTGGAAGCATTGTTGGTGGGCTCATTATTGTTATGGGTGTTATTGGGTTAATAATTGTGCTTGGAGCTCACTGATGGACCATTTTGACTTCAGCAAAATCATTAACATGCTCTTTCCCGTCCTTCTGGCGGCGATTGGTTGGCTTTTGACGCAGATCACAACTTTGCAAGTCAAGGTTCAGGAACTTGAGAGCAAAATGCCAATGTTAATCACGCCACAGGGGACACCAACCGATAGTCCGTTGTCGGCAGAAGCGCGGTATAAGTTGCGTGATGAGTTGACGGGTAAGCTCAATGAATTGTCGGTGCGCGTTCGCATCCTAGAAAAAGTCACGGAGGGCAAGTGATGGACATTCTCAAGACGTTTGGGCCGCTTATTGGTTCCGTTGCCCCTACGATTGCCACAGCTCTTGGCGGGCCAGTCGCAGGCATGGCGGTTAAAGCCTTATCAGGAGCTTTGTTTGGTCACGAGGACGCGACGGCTGATGATATTAAAACTGCTCTCGCTAATCCGACAGCAGATCAGCTCGCCGCGTTGAAAAAGATCGATGCTGATTTCAAAGTCCAAATGAAATCTCTGGATATAGATCTGGAAAGAATTGCGGCGTCTGACCGTGATTCAGCACGCAAGATGGCAATGGTCACCCATGACCTGACACCGCGCGTTCTTGCCGTGATCGTTGTGGTTGCGTGGGGGACAGTCCAATGGTTCTTATTGCACAATGTTATCGACGGTTCTATGCGGGAGCTTGTGGCTCGAGTCCTTGGTACATTGGATGGGGCTCTGATGCTGGTGCTATCGTATTATTTTGGGTCTGCTCACAAGCATGAGAACTCACCTAAATAAAAGGGGAACAACCCGTGGACGGCCTTTACTTAGCTGAAAATATTCTTAAATTCCTACGCGAAAGGACTACAGTCCTAACGGAACAGATAACAGAGGGGTCTGTTCCGGACTTCGCTACCTATCAAAAGCTTCGCTCTCAATACGAAGCGTTTGTGTCGGTAGAGGAGCAGATAGTCTCTCTGCTGAAGAAGAGTGGTAACGACGATGAGTGGTCTGATTCTACCCGATCACGTAGCAAAGGCCGTTAAAGCCAAAAAAGCCCCGGCATCTCCGGTTCCCGCGCAAGAAGCACCGACAGAACCCACAGTAGCCGATGCTTATGTCCCAGAGGTCGAACGATCTCTAGATCCCACGAAGATCCCAGCTAATGTTATGGAACGCCTCCCTAAACCAACGGGATGGCGCGTTCTCATTCTCCCCTACCGTGGCCCAAAACAGTCCAAAGGCGGCGTCCTGTATGCGGACGAGACCGTTGAACGGAACTCTTTGACCACTGTGGTGGGGTATGTACTTGCCATTGGGCCTGAAGCCTACAATGACAAGGAAAAATTTCCTACCGGCCCTTGGTGCAAGAAGGGCGATTGGGTCATGATCGGGCGGTATGCCGGAGCACGATTCCGTATCGACGGTGGTGAAGTCCGAATCATCAATGATGACGAGGTAATCGCGACTATTCTAGACCCCGCTGACGTCTTGCACGTCTAAGCGCAACATGGAGTGATTCATGCTCGAGGAAGAAGACAAGGAAAAGGACGTTGTTGAAGAACAAGAGTCCGAGTCTGCCCCTGAAAAAGAGGTAGAAGCCGCCTCCGCCGAGGCCTCTGATAAAGAGGAACAGGCAGAGGAGCCGAAGAAAAAAGCCTCTGAAGACGAAGATGACGAGCTTTCTTCGTATAGTGAGACCGTCAAAAGGCGAATTAACAAGCTTACCTATAAGGCTAGGGAAGCGCAGCGCCGCGAACAAGAAGCCCTTGATTACGCCAAGGCTGTCAAAACGGAACTGGATGAAATCCGGAAACGTGAGACAACCCTTAGCAAAAGTTTTGAGTCCGAGGCAGAGACACGCCTTTCCACTCAAGAGCAGCTTTATCGCGACCAACTTAAGTTTGCCGTAGATAGTGGCGACGTAGATAAGCAGGTTGAGATCCAAACAAACCTTGTTCGTTTGGCGACTGAACGTGAACGTCTACACAACTATCGGGCCTACAGGCAGCAGGAAGTTGAGGCACCGACAAGACAAACGCCTCCGCCTCCGCAACCCAGAGAAGCGTCGCCTGATCCAAAAGCCCAGAACTGGGCCGAGAAAAATGTATGGTTCGGAAAAGATCGAGCCATGACTCAAGAGGCTTTGGGCATTCACGAAGATCTTATGCAGGAAGGTTATTCAGCCACGGATGATGATTACTATCGTGAGTTGGATAAGCGTATCCGTCAGGAATTCCCACATAAGTTTACGCAGCCCGCAGTAAAGAAACCCAACAACCCCGTAGCTTCAGCCCGTCCAACACAGGTAAAACGCTCTTCAGGTGACGTTGAACTCAGCGAAACCCAGAAGACAATTGCCAAAAGGTTGGGAGTCAGTTATGATGACTACAAACGGCAACTGAAGCTCGTACAGGAGAGAGTACAATGACTCGTACTGGACGTGCAGAAGTGACCCGTGAAAAATCCGTTAGACCAAAAGTCTGGCGCCCCCCGTCCACCTTGGACGCACCTCCGGCTCCGGAGGGCTTTGTTCACCGTTGGATTCGTTACGAAACCAACGGGTTCGATGACCGGAAGAATATGTCCGCTCGCCTTCGCGAAGGCTACGAATTGGTTCGCGCAGAGGAATATCCAGATCGGGACGATCTCCCGAGCCTTCAGGACGGCAAACATGCCGGAGTGATTGCGGTAGGTGGTCTGGTCTTGGCTCGTATTCCAAAAGAACTCGTCGATCAGCGTAATGCTTACTACCGTAAAATGGCTGGTGATCAGATCATCGCGGTGGATAACGACCTGATGCGAGAGAGCAATTCAACTATGCCGATTCAGAAACCTGATCGGCAATCCCGTGTCACGTTTGGAGGTCCAAGAACCTCCTGAACAAAGGATCTAAGCAATGGCAAATACAGATGCCGCGTTCGGCTTGAAGCCGTATCGTATGCTTGGAAGCGGTGTAAACTCAACCGGCGACGTCGTCTACAGCATTCAGACGGCTTCGACGGCTGGTACCTCAAGCGTTATCTATCAGGGCACCCCTGTGATTCCGCTCGCCAACGGCTTGGTCGACATCGTCGGCAATGCCAACGGCGGTACTGTTCCGCTTCTCGGCGTTTTCATGGGCTGCAACTACATCGACCTCACGGGCAAGCCCAAGTGGTCGCCGTACTGGCCGGGAACCGCTGCTGTTAAGGCAAACACTGCCGCGACAGCAACGATTGTTTCTGACCCAGATGCAACATTCGCAATTAACTGCGATGCGGCAGCAGCAGACTCACTCATCCACGCTAACGCAAACCTTGCCTCGGCAACCTCGGGTTCAACGACCTCGGGTCTTTCTTCGGCAGAGCTTGCGGTTTCGACGGCTAACACGACCAACACCCTCAACCTCCGCATCCTCGGCTTCGTAGATACGCCGAACGACTCGGATCCGTCGGTTGCTGGCCGCATTGCCATCGTTCAGCTTAACAATCACTTCTATCGCTACTGTGCTAACGGCACAGGCGCTGGCGTCTAAGGAGTAATGGACAATGGCAATTACCCGTTCACAACTCCTCAAAGAGCTTGAGCCCGGCCTCAATGCCCTCTTTGGCTTGGAGTATGACCGCTACGACAACGAACACGCTGAAATCTTCGATACGGAGAATTCAGACCGTGCATTCGAAGAAGAGGTTATGCTCTATGGCTTTGAACAAGCCCCTGTGAAAGGCGAAGGCGCTGCCGTCGCTTATGATCAGGCAGGCGAATCTTTCACGGCTCGCTACACCCATGAGACGATTGCTCTTGCATTCGCCATCACGGAAGAAGCTGTGGAAGACAACCTCTACGACAAGTTGTCGGCTCGCTACACCCGCGCTTTGGCCCGTTCAATGTCGAACACCAAGCAGGTTAAGGCAGCTTCGGTTCTCAACAACGCGTTCTCGTCTTCATATGCAGGCGGCGACGGCGTCTCGTTGGTGAACTCGGCTCACCCGACTGCAATGGGTGGCAACTGGTCGAACACGCTCTCGACGCAAGCTGACCTCAATGAAACCTCGCTTGAGCAGGCCCTCATTGATATCTCCTTGTTCATCGACGAACGTGGTCTCAAGGTCGCTCTCCGTGGCATGAAGCTCATCATTCCTCCGCAGCTTCAGTTCACTGCACAGCGCCTCTTGAAGTCGGAACAACGCACCGGCACAGCAGACAACGATATCAACGCGATCAAGTCGGGCAGCTACCTGCCTGATGGCTTCGCGGTCAATCACTTCTTGACTGACCCTGATGCGTGGTTTGTGAAGACCGATGCGCCGAACGGCATGAAGCACTTCGTTCGTTCGCCCCTCAAGACCGCTCTTGAAGGCGACTTCGACACAGGCAACGTGCGCTACAAGGCCCGCGAGCGTTATTCGTTCGGTTGGTCTGACCCGCGCGGTATCTACGGTTCACAAGGTGCGTAATTTGCACTGACCGTGTTACAACAGATTGGGGGCTGGACTTGTGTCAGCCCCCTTTTTGTTATACAGTTTTTTAGTCCCTGACAGCCATAGTGGCTGACATACCCAATGACAGGAGACCCTAATGGGCACCACGACTTTCTCCGGCCCGCTTCGCTCGGGCCCAATCAAATACACAACCGGCACCACACTCGGCACGGACGTTGCCAACATTGGTGAAGTTGTTCTTTCTCAAAAAGAAGCAATCACGCAAGCTACGAACGGTGGTTCGGCTGGTGTTTACACGACCAACATTGTGATCCCTGCGGGCTCGACAATCACAAGCATTCAGCTTTTTGTAACGACAGTTTGGGACGGCGCAGCCTCCACGCTCGGCATCGGCTCAACGGCTTCTGCAACGGCTTTCACGGCTGCTGGCGCAGTTGCTGGCGGTACGCTCGGCATCATCGCAGCAACGGCTGGCGCTGACGCAACCCGCGTCGGTAACTGGGTCAATGTCGGCACTACTGACGTCAAGATCCGTGTCACATCGACAAACACCGGCGCTGGCGCTGGCACACTCGTTGTGAACTACATCCAGCACGGCACATACACCGCCTAATGTGATTAGGGGCGGTGCAACCATTGCATCGCCCTTACAACCTGTTTTGTAGGAGAATCACATGGCGGATGCAGTAGCTTCGCAGGTAGTTTTTGACGGCTCTAAAACGGCTGTCATGAAGTTTACGAATATCTCAGATGGCAGTGGTGAGTCCGCCGTGATCAAGGTGGATGTTTCTGCTTTGGCGGCCTATCAAGGAACGCCTTGCTCAAGCGTGAATATCGTAAGACTTGATGCCATGACGGTAGGCATGGGCGTTGATATCCTTTGGGATGCAACGACCGACGTTGTTTGCTATACCATCGGTGCTGATCAATTCGTTACGTTTGACTTTGAACGCTTTGGCGGTTTGTCAAACAACGCAGGCAGCGGTAAGACCGGCGACGTATTGTTCACAACAGTCGGTGCAACCGCTGGTGATAGATACACTGTCGTCCTTGAGATGACGAAGAACTACGGTTGAGGGGTATAAATGGCTGCTCCGCGTCCACCTGCATCAATATCGAGGGTTGGAACGTATGAACCGTTCAATCTGCAAGTGGCGCGTGGTCAGATCCCGTGGCATCAAAGTGTCATTGTGTTTGGATACAACTCAGACGTCGATACATCCGTGGAAACTGTTTGGCCTTATGGTGGTATTCTTCAATTTCCTGCCACTGCTTTACAGATGAAAGTAAGCTCAGATAATGCTGATGATACAGCAGCGGGAACAGGTGCTAGAACTGTATATGTTGAGGGGCTAAACGCTGATCATAATGTGGTTAGTGAAATTGTATCATTAAACGGTCAGACTGCTGTTCTTACGGCAAACTCTTATCTCCACATTAACCAGTGTTATGTTGCCACTGCCGGGTCGCTGGATAGTGCCGCAGGCAGCATTTATTTTGGGACTGGGGTTGTTACGTCGGGCGTCCCAGCAACCGTTTATGACATTATCCAGTACGACTATAACACTAGGGTTACCGGTAGCTACACCATTCCTGCTGGCTATACTGGTTATGTGGAGCAAGGTCTTTTTTCTTCGGGACAAATTACAGGTTCAAATGCCGTTACGGGCCGTTTAATGACTCGTGGTACGGATGATGTTCGTCGCACCGCAGCTATCGTCACAATTAACAATGGCTCGGCAGATTATGCTTTTGAGTACCCTTTGGCGGTTCCAGAAAAGACAACGATTGAAGCACAGGCTGTTGGATCTGCTGCCAATAACGCCTGCTCAAGCATGTTTATACTTGTTCTCATTAAAAATGACGCGGGGACTGCGTGATGGCTAAAGGTATGGGCATCAAAACCTCCGTGAAATCTGGAAATTTCCGCGCCACTAAAAAAGGTGCTGGAATGACGGAGAAAGGCGTGAAAGCCTATCGCCGTGCAAACCCCGGTTCAAAGCTGAAGACAGCGGTGACCGAATCGAACCCATCCGGTGAAAGGGCAAAGCGCCGTAAGTCATTCTGTGCTCGCTCTGCCGGACAAATGAAACAGTTTCCGGAGGCCGCGAAAGATCCGAATAGCCGTCTCCGTCAAGCCAGAAAACGGTGGAGGTGCAGATGACACACCTTGATGATGGCGTGAAGCACGTCCTCGATCTAGCTTCAGTTACTACAGTTTTAGGTGCATTAATGGGCATGCTTCCTTCTATTGCTGCTGGTTTTACAATAGTGTGGACGGGTATTCGTATCTATGAAACGAAGACGGTTCAGCGCGGCATAAGCAAACTTAAGGAGAAGTTCGGTGCGTAAGAAGAGCATTTCAAAGATGGTCGCTTCTAACCGTTCGCGTAAAGCTATGGCTCCGATGGTTCCTGCGATGAAGAAAGGCGGCTCTGCAAAGAAGCCGAAGGTCGGCATTGCGATTATGATTGCTGTAGGCAAAAAGGGTAAAAAATGAAAGCCGTCTGGGAAAAACCTCGCCCCAAGAGCCTTGGTAAATCCAAGGCCTTGACCCCTGCTCAAAAAGCTTCTGCTAAGGCAGCAGCTAAAAAAGCAGGTCGCAAGTACCCCAACATGATCGACAATATTCGCGCAGCGAGGAAGAAATGAAAAAGCAGATGCCCGGCAAGATCCAAAAGGTCATGAAGGAATTTAAAGCCGGTAAACTTCACTCCGGTAGCAAGAAGGGTCCAATGGTCAAGAGCCGTAAGCAAGCGATTGCCATAGCCTTGTCAGAAGCTGGTATGTCAAAAAAGAAGGGTAAGTAATATGCCGAAGAATATCCCACTCCCTCCCCGTCGTCCTGCTGATATGGCCCCTAAGAAGGAGCCCAAATACCCATCTTCTAACATTCCAGTAGATCCGGAATATTTGAAGAAACTTGAGGGGGGCTACAAGACCCCTGAAAAACCTATGGTCATGAAGAAGGCTGAAGGTGGCGACGTTACAAAGGTAATGAATAAAGATAAAGATAGATATGAACGTCAAAGTGAAGGTGTAAAACAAAAAATGGGCCTTCCCGTTAGCGTTTATAATAACGGAAAATATGATTCTGAAGCATCAAGCAAAATGGCAGATAAAAATTTTGATGAAGGTCTTCGTCGAAGCCGTGAAGATTTTGGTAAAGAAATGCAAAAGTATGGATTTACCAACAAAGATTATTCTTACGAATATCCCGGTAGCTCTGATGATGTTCTTCCAAAAGGAAAATCATATAAAACAAAAGCTACTGAAGCCATGAGTCGTGGCGGCAGCGTTATGAAGAAGGCCAAGGGCGGCATGGTCCGTGGTTGTGGCATGGCTGCTCGCGGTCATGGTAAAGGAAAGATGTGTTAAAATGCCAAATGAAATCGTAAACGGTCTTTTCTCAAAGAAGGGTGCCAAGATGAAAAAGTCTGGGATGCACAAGATGCCTAACGGCAAGATGATGAAGAACTCCGCCATGAAGGAAAAGGGTACTGGCGAGATGTATGCTTCGAAGGCTGCCATGCGTAAGCACGAGAAGAAGGAATCTCCGATGATGGAGAAGTCCGAGTACAAGCGTGGTGGTATGGCAAAGAAAAAGACCGTCAAGATGAACAAGGGCGGTATGATGAAGAGCGGTAAAGGCTGCTAATAATGGCTACTTCTGGGACTAAGTCCTTTGAGCTTGACGTCGCTGAGTACATCGAAGAGGCGTATGAGCGTTGCGGTATTGAGGTAAGAACAGGCTACGACCAGCGGACAGCTCGTCGTAGTCTTAATCTTGTCTTGGCCGATTGGGCCAACCGTGGGCTCCTGCAATGGACAATTGAGAACCAGACGATCACGATGGTCCCCGGTACGCCAACCTACAACCTTGCCTCGTACGACATCGATGTCATTCAATCGATTTGCCGTATGCCTACGGGTCAGGGGACAGCGTCACAAGCGGACCTGACAATGGACCGTGTCAGCCGGGAATATTACAACAATATCCCCAACAAACTGACGACGGGCCAGCCGACACAATACTATATCGACCGTCAGATCACCCCGGTTCTGTATGTCTGGCCGACTCCTGACAACACCTACAGCGTTATCGTGACAAAGCTGACGCGTATGGATGATGCCTCGGCAGGCGTCAATACGATGGAAATGCCATTCCGTTTCTACCCCTGCCTTGCAGCAGGGTTGGCATATTATCTGGCGATTAAGAAAGCTCCTGATCGGGTTGCTTTGCTCAAGGCAGTCTACGACGAGGAGTTCATCAGAGCCGCAACTGAAGACAGGGATAGGGCTTCTCTGAACCTGACGCCGGGAAGAAGCTCCTACCGCGTGTTGACATGACACGTTTTGCTTACGGTTCTTATGCTGTAGCCATCTGTGACCGGTGCGGGTTTCAGTATGACTACTTGCAGCTCCGTAAAGAATGGAACGGTTTGAAGACATGCCCGGAATGCTGGGAAGTCAAGCACCCGCAATTGAGTCCGATTTATCCGCCGACGGAACCGCAGGCTTTGTATGAGCCCCGCCTGTCACGGAATGAGCCGATGGATGTGCCGGTGCAAGATTGGCAGTTTCCGTTCTTGCAAAATTCCTTGCTTCAGGGGATTACTCAGGTCGGTGTTGTTACTGTGGAGATCACCTGATGGCATGGACATACGCTACACTGGTTCAGGCCATTAAGGATTGGACACAGTACGACGAGACAACCTTCAACAGCCAGATAGACCAGTTCATCCTGAACACGGAAGAACGGATTCTGTTCAATGTTGATTTGCAATTCTTCCGCAAGAACCAGACGGCTAATTTAACGAGTGGTAACAAGTATTTAGCTGTTCCATCAGACTATCTGAACGCGTTCAGTTTGTCCGTTACGGCAAACGGATCGACCAGTTTCTTGCTGCAAAAGGACGTCGAATACCTTCAGGAATATAATCCTACCGGGGCTACCGGTGTTCCGAAGTATTACGCGTTCTTTGACATCAACAACTTCATTCTGGCTCCCGTTCCGAACAGCACCTATGGCGTGGAACTGCACTATTTCTACCGTCCGGCCAGCCTGACGGTGGAGACGAGCGGGACGTGGATCAGCAACTACGGTCAGGAAGCCCTGCTCTACGGCTGCCTTGTGGAAGCCTACACCTTTATGAAAGGTGAGCCGGATCTCCTGAACACCTACAACCAGCGGTTCATGGAAGCATTGGCCCGTCTCAAGAACTATGGCGAAGGCCGAGAAGACGTGGATGCTTACCGTGACGGTCTCATTAGGGTAAAGGCTAACTGATGTTTACTCAAGCTATGCACATGCCCACAATCTCGGTCGATGTCGTGGCCTCCGCCAATGGCGGCCACCCGCCGGAGTTCTGGGCCAACCGAGCTGCACAGAAAATTGTACAGGTCTCTGACACCGCTCCCCCGGTTATCTCGGAGCAGGCAAGAGCCTTTCAAAAACAGGTCGAGCAGGTTATACTCTATTACATGAAACAGGCTATTCAGTGCGATAGATCGACCGTCGCCAGCCAATTGTTACAGGGTTAAGGAGAGAACAATGGCGTTTACCGGTAACTATATGTGTACGTCTTTCAAGCAGCAGCTTCTGGAAGCCGTTCACGATTTTAAGTTGTCTGGCGGTGACACCTTTAAGATCGCACTCTATACAAACAGCGCGACGCTGGATGCTTCGACCACGGCGTACACGACCTCTGGCGAGACAACCAACACTTCCGGCTCGGCCTACTCGGCGGGTGGCAACACTCTGACACGCATCGACCCGACCTCCTCGGGAACAACGGCGTTCACGGACTTTGCTGACACGTCTTGGGCATCGGCCTCGTTCACGGCCCGTGGTGCGTTGATCTATAACACCACGCCAAGCAGCGGTGCATACACCAACCCGTCAGTTGTTGTGTTGGACTTTGGTTCTGACAAAACAGCTTCGGCAGGCACATTCACCATCGTGTTCCCGGCGGCAGACGCAAGTAATTCCATTATTCGCATAGCGTGATGATAAATGACCGTTTCGCTCAAGCACAAGTTCGTCAGTTCAGTACCGGACGACGCTGACACTAGTATTGTCAGGCCGTCGAACTGGAACGATGACCATGATTTGTTGCTTGCAACGAATAGGCTTTTAGGCCGTACTACTGCGGGTACAGGTGCAGCGGAAGAAATTTCTGTAAGCGGTGAACTGACGCTGTCAGCAGGTGCGTTGAGCACCAGCAGCAACGTCGTGACACTGACAGGAACGCAGACGCTCACCAACAAGACGCTGACATCTCCTGTCATCACCGGCGGCACGACTGTCACGGTTCCGAGTGGTGCGTATGATCTGGTCAACAAAACCTACGTTGACTCAACCGCTCAAGGTCTGAACTTTCATCAATCCTGTAAGTATGCCACAGCAACTACGCTGCCAGCGTACACATACAATAATGGATCAAGCGGTGTTGGCGCTACGCTTACGGCGAATGCCGTCGGCGCATTGAGCATCGACGGAAGCACCCCCTCCGTTAATGATCGTATTCTTGTTAAGAACGAGACTTCGACAAACGCCCCCTACAATGGTGCGTATACTGTCACGACTGTCGGTAATGGCTCTACTGCATGGGTCATGACACGCGCCACGGATTTTAATACGGCGGGCAGTGGTCCTAATCAGATCGATGCCGGTGACTTCTTTCTCATCACCGCAGGCACAACAAACGCCAATACATCTTGGGTTCAACAAACGTCGCTTCCTATCACGGTTGGTACAACTGACATTGTATTTATTCAGTTTGGCGCACCGATCACCTATTCTGCGGGCACGGGCTTAACTCTTGCTGGCACGACGTTCAGCATTAGTAACACAGGCGTCAGTGCTACAAGTTATGGCTCTGCCACAGCTATTCCAGTAATCACGGTAAACGCACAGGGTCAGCTGACATCGGTATCCACAATTGCGCCTTCTGTTTCAGCATCAGATATCACGTCTGGTGTTTTAGGAATTGCGTATGGCGGCACTGGTGCTACAACGGTGTCAGGTGCTCAAACAAGTCTTCAAGTAGACCCTGCCGGAACGGCTGTGGCTCTGGCAATCGCTCTGGGGTAAAACATGGCAAATACTTTCAAGAGTTACGGGTCTGCGATTACGAGCGGTGGTTATACGACCATTTACACTGCTCCATCTGCAACGCAGACAACCATCATCGGCTTCTCGCTTGCCAACACCTACACGACCAGCATCACGGTCAACGTGCAGGTCGTAAAAGGTGCGAGCTCATATTATCTTGCTTATCAAGTTCCTGTTCCTGTTGGCTCATCCATCGTGATTGTTGGTGGTGATCAGAAGGTCGTTCTTGAGGCAGCAAACTATATCCGCGCACAGGTTGTGACATCTTCTGGTACAGCCGATGCAGTTGTGTCCCTGCTTGAAATTACGTGAGCGTGACAGATGGGTTATCAGGGTAATTATCCTCCCTCTACACCGCTGACCTCGTCGCAAATTGCGACGGGTGCTGTTGATGCAAATGCTTTAGCTGCAAATGCAGTTACATCCTCTGCTATTGCCGCTAACGCCGTAACGACCACGGCCATTGCAGCAGGTGCAGTTGTTATTGCTGACATCAGTGCGACAGGAACTCCTTCTTCCTCAACATTTCTGCGTGGGGATGGAGTTTGGGCGACCGCTGCACTTTCTTGGCAAGCTGTGCAAACCACAAACTTCACAGCAGTGGCAGGTGGAGCATATCCTGTAAACACAACATCTGGCGGAATAACAGTATCTCTTCCGGCGTCTCCTTCAACCGGAGATACTGTGACCGTAAAAGATTATGCTTCAACTTCTGCAACGAACGCCATCACAATTAGCCCTAACGGTGGAAAAATTGAGGGCTCTACGTCAAACGTGGCTATTGTTACAAATGCTGGATCATTAACATTTGTATATATTGACTCAACTCGTGGATGGTTGGGTTATGCGTCCTATGGTCAGTTAACTGCGTACACAACGGTTTCTGGCGCAGCACTCATCGTTGCAGGCGGCGGTGGCGGCGGTAACGGTGGCTCTGCTGGTGGTGGCGGTGGTGCGGGCGGCTTCAGAAACTTTACAACTTTTACTTTCTACAAAGGCGTAACATATACCGCAACCGTTGGTTCCGGTGGAGCGGCGTCATCTAACAAAGGCAACAACTCATCTTTAGTCGGTGGCCCAAGTTCTATTTCTGCCACGGGCGGTGGTTTTGGTAGCGGCGGCGGAAGTTCTGGCGGTGTTGGTGGATCTGGCGGCGGCGGTGACGCGGCTACTGGCGGCGCACAAGGCGCGGCGGGTAACCAAGGCGGATATTCTCCAGTAGAGGGCTATAGAGGCGGGGCTGGCGGTGGTACTTATGGTGGCGGTGGCGGTGGCGGGTCTGGCGGCGTAGGTTCAAACAATTCTGGGAACAACGGCGGAAATGGCGGCATACCTTCAACAAGCACTATTTCTGGATCAACCGGTTATTACGCAGGCGGTGGCGGAGGGGGATCGGGTGCCACTGGCGGTCTTGGCGGTGGAACTGCAACAGCCGGTCAAAAGGGCGGCGGCGCAAATGGTGGATCGGGCGATCCGTCAAACGGTGGCACCGGGGCAGCAAATTTGGGCGGCGGCGGCGGGGGTGCGCGTGGTGGAAGTGGCGTCGGCGGCGCAGGTGGCTCTGGCGTTGTTGTTTTGTCAGTTCCCACAGCAGGTTATTCTGGTGTTTATACAGGCACTCCGACAATCACGACATCTGGCTCCAATACAATCCTGACATTTAATTCTTCCGGTTCTTACACTGCGTAAAGAGGAAAACATGGGACATTTTGCAAAAGTAGTTGATGGAAAAGTTGTTCAGGTCATCGTGGCCGAGCCTGATTTTTTCCAAACATTTGTAGACAGCTCGCCGGGTACGTGGATCCAAACATCGTACAACACACGCGGCAATGTGCATTACAATCCTGACAGCAACGAGCCAAGCGGCAAGCCTGCTTTGCGCGGCAACTACGCTGGCGTTGGTTTCACGTATGACCCGTCTCATGACGTGTTCTATGCGCCGCAGCCTTTCTCTTCATGGACATTGAATCATGATAATTGGACATGGGAAGCACCGACACCTTATCCTACAGACGGTAAGCTATACACATGGGATGAAGCCACAACGTCTTGGAAAGTTGTTGAGTAATGGCACAGACTAAGATTGGATCTGGTTTTCTTGGAACGGGCGTAGTTACTGCGTCAAACCTTGCGTCTGGGGCAGTCACTCCAGCGGCCATATCTGATCAGGCCAACACCAGCACTGGTTATTTTGATCTTCCTGTTGGGACAACGGCACAACGTCCCGCTGGAGGCGCTGGGTACATACGTTTTAATTCTACAACTGGTGAGCCAGAGTGGTACGATACTAACTCATCAACGTGGGTAAATTTTCGACAGGCTCCTCCTTACGCAGTCACCTATTTAATTGTTGGCGGCGGTGGTGGCGGTGGTAGTCAGGCTGCGGGCGCAGGCGGTGGCGGCGGTGTTCTTTCCGGAACATCTTATTTAACTCCCGGAACAGCCTACAGTTTTGTTGTTGGAGCTGGCGGGGCAGCTTCTTCAAATACAACTTTTCCCGGATCAAATGGGGTTGTTGGTAGCGACTCAACTGGCCTCAGTTTAACCGCTGGCGGTGGAGGTTATGGAGCTGGTGGCGGCAATGCTGGCGGCAATGGGTCTGCAACCAATGGTAACGGCGGTGGTGGCGGAGGTAACGCAACAAATACATCGGGGGGTACGGCAAACGGTTCGGGCTTTTCTGGTGGTGGCGGTTCCTTTAATGGGCAGACAACTCGATACGGCGGCGGCGGCGGTGGTGCAGGTGCAATAGGCGTCACTGGGACTGCTCCGGGTGGAACGTCAACAGGTGGTAATGGCGGCGCTGGCGTGTCATCTTCTATTACGGGATCAGCCATTACCTACGCAGGCGGCGGCGGTGGGGGCGCACAGGGCCAAGATCCCGGAGGTGCTTATCAAGCTGGTACTGGCGGCAGTGGCGGCGGCGGCAATGGTGGCGGCGGCAATGGTAATAATCAAGGAGGAAACAATAACGCAAGTGCCGGTACAGCAAATCTTGGCGGCGGCGGAGGAGGCGGTGGTCGAGTTGACGGTGGCTCAAATGGTAGAGGCGGCGCAGGCGGATCAGGTGTTGTAATTATTTCTGTTCCCACTTCCCGTTACACAGGCACAACCACAGGTTCCCCAACAGTCACGACGTCTGGATCTAATACAATCATTAAGTTCACCGCATCGGGGAGCTATACAGCATGAGCTATATCGGCAACCCACCGCTCATTGGTTCGTATAGCAAGCTCGATGATATCTCGGGCAGCTTCAACGGATCGACGACGACTTTCAATCTCACAAGCTCAGGTACGGCTGTCACGCCGGGATCAGCGAACGCGCTTATCATCTCTCTTGGTGGCGTCGTTCAAGAACCAACTTCATCTTACACCGTATCAAACGACACGATCACATTCACGACTGCACCTGCTGCCAGCACGGCTTTCTGGGGCGTGATGCTTGGTAACGTGTTGTATGTTGGCGTGTCATCAGGAACGATTGCTCCGGGAATGCTTTCAACGGGCGGCCCGAGCTGGGACACGACGGGTCAGCTTAGTGTCACTGGGGCTATCATCGAAAATGCTCAGACAATCTCATCAAACTATACTATAACCTCTACTAAGAATGCTCTGTCAGCAGGTCAGATAACCATCAACTCAGGTGTCACTGTCACGGTGCCGTCTGGTTCAACTTGGACGATTGTGTAAGCCATGCCACTGAAACTTAACGGCTCCACATCTGGTTACATTATTGTAGATGCACCTGCGGTTGCGGGGACAAACACGCTTACGTTGCCTGCGGCAACAGGGACACCTTTAGTATCTTCTACAGCTATTAACAGTGCAATTACTGGAACCCCTTCGGCAACGACATTTCTTCGCGGTGATGGAACTTGGGCAACAATTCCAACTTTTGCTTATTCTGTCACTTATTTAAATGTTGCAGGCGGTGGCGGTGGTGGCGGTGCTTCTCCCAACTATGTTAGCGGCGGCGGCGGCGGTGCTGGCGGATTACTTACTGGAACAGCACCTTTAATTGCAGGTATCACCTATCAAGTTGTTGTTGGCGCTGGTGGCGCGGCTGGCGCAGCCTCTCTAAGTGGGGTTGGTGGATCAGGCGGTAATTCTTCTTTTTACACAAGTAATGCCATTGGTGGTGGCGGAGGCGGTGCATATAGTTCTGGACCAACTAGCGGCGGATCTGGTGGGGGTGGTGCAAATAACGCATCTACTCCGGGAGCAAGCGGCACCTCTGGGCAAGGTTTTGCTGGTGGTGCAGGCGGGGCGTATTTTAATAGCACTTCTTCACAAGGCGGTGGCGGTGGCGGTGGGTCTAGCGCCGTAGGTTCTGCTTCAACAACAACAACTGGTGGGGCAGGCGGTGCAGGTACGGCCTCGTCAATTACGGGTTCTTCAGTAACGTATGCAGGTGGTGGCGGTGGCGCAGGTGCTAACGCAACAGGCGGCGCTGGCGGATCTGGTGGCGGTGGCGCGGGTGCTAGTGGTGCGGCTAACGGCACAGCAGGAACAGCAAATACTGGCGGCGGCGGTGGTGGCGCTGGTATCTTAACAACATCTGCGACGACAGGCGGCGCAGGCGGATCTGGTGTTGTGGTTCTTTCTATCCCAACAGCAAACTACACTGGCGTTACAACAGGGTCACCGACAGTTACAACGTCTGGTTCTAATACAATTTTGCGATTCACTGCATCTGGATCATACACGGCGTAAGGAAAGACAATGTCCACCCTCAAAGCTACAAACATCCAGAACGCTGCGTCAGCAACAACCAACATTGCTTTGGATACGAGCGGCAATGTCACGGTAGGCAACAACGTCACGGTCGGCGGCGGCATCACCGCATCCGCAGGCACCGTTGTCATGTCATCGCCATACACGATGCGGAATAAGATCATCAATGGCGCGATGGTCATAGATCAGCGTAATGCGGGGGCGAGTGTTACGCCGTTGGCTCCCGCTGGTGCTTATTCGGTTGACCGATTTAACGTGGTTATCAGCCAAAGCAGTAAATTATCTTTCCAACGGAACGCAGGCTCTGTTACGCCACCTTCAGGGTTTTCTAACTATCTTGGTATTACATCTTTGTCTGCCTATACAGTTGGGGCCTCTGATTATTTTGCAATTCAGCAAAGTATTGAAGGGTATAACTGGTCAGAAATGGATTTTGGAACTGCAAATGCCAAAACAGTAACACTTTCATTTTGGGTCCGTAGCAGTTTGACAGGGACATTTGGCGGAGTGATTAAGGGTTATGATGGCGCATCTGCTATCCGTTCTTATCCATTTACGTATACAATATCGTCTGCAAACACATGGGAGCAGAAAAGTGTAACAATCGCTGGAGATACAACATCATCAACTGCGTGGTCTTCAACCCAGTCAAAAACCAACGGTTATGGACTTATTGTGGCGTTTGGGTTGGGTGTTGGTGCAACCTTGAGTGGGGCGGCGGGCTCTTGGTCGTCCACAAATTATAACTCTGCCACAGGCGCAACTTCAGTAGTCGGCACCAACGGCGCAACCTTCTACATCACAGGCGTCCAGTTAGAACGCGGCACTGTCGCTACACCATTTGAATATCGCAACTATCAGCAAGAGTTGGCGATGTGTCAGAGGTATTATTGGAAATTAGCCCCGGGTGTTACGTCAAGCGCTGTAGCATCTGGCGCGTTCTATTCTACTACAGTTTCTTACTACAGTATTTTGTTACCAGTTCCAATGAGGGCGCAAGTAAATACCGCATCTTACAGCGCTGTAGGTGACTTTCGTGTTGCCTATGCTGGCGCAGTTGACGCAACTACTGCAATATCTTTTACAGGTAAGGGCTACCAAAACATGAGGCTAGATGTTACTAGCCCAGCCAAAACTGCTGGCGGTGCAACTATATTGCAAACAGGAAATACTTCAGCTTTTCTTTCTTTTGATACGGAGTTGTAAAATGTATCAACTTTCAGAAAACGGACTGTTTGTAGATAGATTGAATAATGGTGAAACAGAAGCAACTCCTGTTGGTTCAGTTACATCAATAAAATGCGATTTAGAAAACACCGATTACCAGCAATACCTTGCGTGGCTTGCAGAAGGTAATCAACCTTTGCCGCCAGACGCCCCCGCTGAAGGAGCAAACTAATGCCCGTCACGATCAATGGAACGACCGGGGAAACAACACCTGCGACGGTGTATTCTGGTTCGTCGTCTGGATCTATCACGGTTCAAGCAACGGCAGTGGCTGGAACGAATACGCTTACGTTGCCAGCAACAACGGATACTGTTGTAACACTCGCAGCTTCTCAAACACTTACAAATAAGAGTATAGCTGCCTCTCAACTTACCGGAACGGTATCTGCTGCTAGATTGCCGACAGGAAGTATTCTTCAAGTTGCAAGTACTTCAAAAACCGACACTTTTACTACCACGTCTACTACATTTGCGGATTTAACAGGCATGTCCGTAAGTATAACTCCGTCGTCAACAAGTTCTAAGATATTGATTATGGTGGCTTTGTCTATGACAGGGGATACGTCTACACAAGGATATGCGCGTTTAATGCGCGACTCAACAGCGATTGGTATTGGTGCAGCATATGGTTCGCGTGTAAGAGCTTCTTTTCAACAAATTGAAAATCAGCCAAACGAGTGTCCTACGGCGGGGTTTACTTTTTTAGATTCTCCTTCAACAACATCCTCAGTAACCTATAAAATTCAACTTCAGACACAGGGGACAGGAACAATCTATGTAAATAGATCAAGTACGTGGACGGATAGCGCCTCATCGGGAACCATGTGTTCCACGATTACTGTTATGGAAATTGCTGGGTAGTTAACAGTGGTCAAAGCTTTCCAGCCAAATGCCTTCCAGTGGAATGGGTTCCAAACGGGGAGCATGAACGTCTACCCCGATGGCCTTTATGCCACGGGGTTTGTTGGCGTTGTTACAACTCAGTTTGATTCGACATTTAGCGTCACGGGTGTTGTTGGTACTGGCGAAGTAGGTATAGCCCTCGCCACTGGCGATGCCAACATCGACCTCACCGGCCTGTCGGCTACTGGGTACGTTGGCGACGTATCCCTAATTTATGACGCCAATGTTTATCCGACCGGTCTTGTTGGAACAGGGTTTACCAACAGCGTAACCGTCACCCTTGATGCCAACGTCTTTCCAAATGGCCTGTCAGCCAACGCTCTGGTCGGCACAGTCATTACAATCTACGACGCCAATGTGTACGTCACCGGCGTACAGGCGACAGGTTTCCCGGGTCAGGTCTTAGTCTGGG